>VMHT01202573.1_pt1 | contig 16610 bp, 33 predicted proteins | sample 4693611 | NCBI WGS metagenome assembly VMHT01 (sample SAMN12280063, study PRJNA550983) | marine metagenome | isolation source: seawater sampled from same location over 5 years 0.02-0.2 micron viral filtrate | place: USA: collected off the coast of southern California halfway between the port... ... | reverse complement strand
ATTCTGAGTGGGGTCGCTTTAAGCAGTTCCTTATTATGTTTATACTATAGCATAGGGTAGAGCAGAAGTCAACCTTTTTTTTACCATTTATTCAAGTTTTTTTGATTCTGAGCCTTCGGGCATCGGGAGCGTAGTTTATTATAACACGAAAATTTTGGCTTGTCAACCTCTTTTTTGCCAAAATTAATTTAAAAAAATGTAAAATAATGCTTGACATTTGAACAAAACGAGGTTACAATGTATATAACAATTAAGCATAACGGAGGGCATATATGCAAAATGTACACGTACTACAATTACAAGGCACAGGCGACGACGAATACGCATTTGAGAACGCAGGCGTTTTTACTACAAAATTACTAGCACTAGACAAACTTGCAAAAATAAATGCGGAGTATGAGGACGCAGATATGTGTGTGTTTACACTAATGGACGGAACTGCACGTATAGAGGAACATACAATAGACGCATAAAAAAACTTTAGTTATAGTGCATTTTTTGGTTGCATTTAATAAAAAAGTGTGCTATAACTATAATACAATACAACAACAACTAACGCATGAGGGCAATATGCAATATAATACTACACACGTACAACTAGCAAAAACATTTTTAGCAAACAAAAACGTTGAAGTTTACAGCGAAATTACAGACGAGCAAGGTGAGCTAGGAATTTGCGTAGACGTAAACAACAACAGAATATGGACTGATGGCAACAGAGGTTTATGGAGTACTGTTGCAAAAGGTGTTAAGGTAAGACACGCGAACTTTTTAGTTACTAAGTGGGATGATGAAGAATGGAGTGGTGGACTTGCGGGTACTGTACACTATGACGGCAGTGGCGAAGACGGCACATGGTACGATGGTGGAGACGTGGAGACTGCACTTATAAACAAAACAAAGGACATGAGAGAAAGCGACGGTATGATTTATACGGATACGGCTTTTTTAGTTAACTTACAAAAGTATATGGTTGACAGCTGCGACTTTGATTTACAGCTTTGTGAATACTTGGACTTTGATTACAGCGAACAAGGAATGCAGGACGACGAGAATGTTAACTTAGACGTTGAAATGGACGGCGACTTTTGGTTGTACGTTATAGCTGAAATGAAAGCAGAGGGCATAGCACACAGACACATAGGCGTGGCGGACTTAATTGTTGAGGCTGTAGCATAAAATAAAATAAAAAAAAGGTTGCATAGCATTAAAAAATATGCTATGCTGCAAGCATAACAATAACAATAACGCATGAGGGCAAAATGCAAAAATTACTTAATAAAATTACATACTACTTTTTACAACGTGCTTTTACACAAATGGAGCAAAGTGGCGACTTGCAAAATGCGGACAAAATAGCTGAGCATGAAGAAGACTACTACAAGTACTTTGTAAGATGAATATTGCACACGCAAGAAAATTATTAAAACTTTACAAACAACACAAGGGCAAAAATATGTTAAACACAGATGAGGTTAAGGATTTAGTACGTACACGTTTTGGCGGAACTTTAAAACAGGTGTACTTAAATAAATGTTATGTTAATTATAAAGAGATAGCAGACAAACGCAACATGGCTTTTTATGTAGATGGGGATAGGTTTACAAACGTAGACTTTAATGCACTTGCACAAGAGGTAGGATGCAAACGTGTAAAACTACACGCTGCATTTATAAGAGGCATGAGAGATGGTTGCTATTTGCGTTTGCAACAGGTACAATACGACAAATAAAAAGTTGCATAGGGGGTGTTGCATTATTGCAACATCTCCGCCCGACCCCGCTGCCCAATCAGCGTTTTTGCCGGGAAGTTTTGGCAAAATAAAGGTTGACTTTGTAAATAGCTTATGCTATAGTATAAACATAATAAGGAGATGGCACACATGAAATGTTCAATTTGTAAAGACACTATTAAGAAGGATCCCCTAAGCGGATGGGATGGCGGACACAATGCTGAGCCGGCAAGCACCGGAAGATGTTGTGATGACTGTAATACGCATATAGTTATTCCTTTGCGTATTAATAACCTGTTTGCTACACAGCGGAAAGAGCAGGCTACTTGTTGAGAAGCTGGAGAGAAGGATGGGATTGGATGGACCCTAACGACGGGCCACCTAACTGGGAAGAGTGGGACCAAGAGAGATGGAACCCACCCTGGACCAGAGAGACCCCTAAGAAGTCTGTGAAGGTTAGATTCCTTAAAGACTGTACCTTAGACATGACCCTGAAGGACTGCTCTGTAGTCTCTACGGAGCTCTGTGATCAGACCTCTATGCCGATACTCTTTATCAAAGCTCCATGGGGCGAAGAACAGCTCCGATGCGAATGGTATGATGGAGAATGGGTCTGTGACTTAGACAGAACGTCTTATTAGGCCGGGAGGTGTTCGTTGTTCGAACAAGGCCGATTGATATCAATGAAAAATTTTAGGCCGAGAGGCGAGGCATTATAGCACACTTTGTACTATAATGCAAGTGTTTTTTTTATTTTGTTTAATTATTTAAACAAACAAAATCACGCAAGTTAATTTTTTGCATTGCTGTATTTTCAACAATGTAAAAGTATATGCTTTCTTCATCGTAGTAAGTTATATTATTTCCAAAAATTTCCATTATACTTTCTAAGCTACAGTATTCTTTAAAGTGTACTGTATTTGCATATAACACTTGCAATGCTGCAAATATATTTGCATTTGCAACATAATAACTTGCACCCGTAGCACACGGATCCATAACTTGTAATTGTTTAAAAGCATTTTCCATAATTGCGTATAACGTATCCACGTGTACGCTTTTAACTTTGTTGCTTGTTTTAATTGTAAGTGTTTTTAGTTGTTGCATAGTAAACTGCCTTTTTTTAGTTAACGTTTTATTGTACTTGCAGCATAGCATACAATTTTCCTAAAAGCAACCAAAATGTTTTAAAAAATATTCAATGTTTTCAAACACTTAGCAAATTAATTTATTTTGTAAGTCATTGTTTTTGTTACATTTATTTTGGAAAATAATGCTTGCATTTGTTTATTTTGTATGCTATGCTGCAAGTATAATAAAGTTAACGGAGGGCAAATATGTTAACACAAAAAGCACTAACAAAAAAACTTGTAGCAACTTATTGCAGCACAAGTAATACTTGTTTTATACACAAAAATAATAAAGCACATTTAGCTTATACTGTAAACAGCAGCAAAGTTATACGCAATTTAAGTAAACAGCAATTAAGTGCTTTTAATATGTTGCAAAATACTTGCATGCAAAAAACTAAAAACTTTGTAACAAATAACGCATTAATTAAAATGCTTTACAACAACTAGGAGGAAAGTATGCAAAAAGTAAAACTAAACAAACGCATTGAAAATTTGACAGAGAATGTTTTGCGTAATGCAAATTTTATAATGCAGGACGCAGACAAAAATAGCTGCAAAACTATATATAAAAATTTTAGTTTTAACAGCAAAACAAAATATGCGGACGGAGATGAAATGCATTTTACAGCAACAATGCATAACAAATTTTATGACGGGCGTTTGTGTATGCTAACATTTAAAAATGACAGCTTTGTTAGCATGTACACATTAAATTAAAAAACGGCAAAAAAAAGGTTGACAGTAGCATAAAAATGTGCTACTGTTAATCGTAAAGCAAATTTTCAAGAGGGCCAATCATGTTAGTAAGATTCGTAAATAGAGGTTATGGTACAGACGACGGACACAAAGAGGTTGAGGTGGTCAGAACCGACCTATCAATCCACGGTGCTCCAGAGCTAGTAATTTCAAACCCCTGGTGGAGCGGCGACACCCTTAGGTGTGCATGGGAGAACAATGAGTGGGTCTGCGATTTAGATTAAAAAGAGGTTGACAAGTTCAATCCTTTATGCTATATTATAAGCACAATAAGAGCACGAGGGCAAAATGCAATTTATTAAATCGAAAAAATCTTTAGCAACATTGAACAACCAGAGGTTCTTCACCCCGCCCACCCTACGAGAGGTATGCGAGAACCCAGAGTGGAAGCCGATCACCCTGCCAGACGAGCTAGACGAGCAGCTAGATATGTTTCAAATTTGGCAAGAAAAAGGTTGACAATTGGATTTGTCTGTGCTATAGTATAAGCATAATAAGGAAATAGGAGAAACGCAAATGGGCATGAGTAGTTATATTTTAGATTTAGAAGAGCAGTTTGACGCAAAGGTGGTTGAAGCTATTAAAGAGAGCGAGCACGTGAGCGAGGCTGTGGCTGAGGCTGTGAAGCATAAGCACTTGGTGGACATGACAGACGCTGAGATTGAAGACTATGTGCATGAGGGCTGGAACGAGGTTTGGAGCGAATACGCTTTTGGATAAAAAAAGGTTGACATTCCGGAAACGGTGTGCTATATTATAAACATAATAACAAAACAGAAAGAGGGCAAGATGACAAATTTTAATAGCAGAGACGAAGCGTTGGAGTTGGTTGAGAACGGCATTGTAAGTGCTGAGGCTATGCTGACTATGGCGCTGAAGTATATGAGCACAGATGACGTGGCTGATATGCTAGACTGCAACGAGCTGAGCGAGCGTTTTGTGGAGGACGAGGACGACGGACAGCCGACTTGGGAACAAGAGTGGGAAGACTTTGGGGAGTGCTACGAATGAGAGCACTCTGCATAGGAATGGCATTCTTCTGCGCCATAGTAGGCGTAGGAGTGCTGGAGGATTGTGCAGGCGATTGCATTCCAGAAGATGCGAACGCCTTGTGGAGATGGATAGTCGCGATAGTGGCTGTGATGGGTACAGCATTCTTCGGATTTGCTGGCGCTGTGATAAAAAGGTAAAAAAGAGGTTGACATTCGGTTGTGTTGACTGTATACTGTAAGTATAACAATTAGAAAGCGAGGGCGATATGGGAACTAGAAGTACAATAGCAATGAAGAAGCCAGAAGGTGGCGTGGTTGGAATTTACTGCCACTGGGATGGTTATCCTGCTAATAACGGAGACATCCTGAATAAGCATTATACCGATACGGATAAGATAGCTCAACTGATTGGGCTAGGCGACTTGTCCAGCTTAGGATCTGAGATAGGCGAAGTACATGACTTCGATGCCAGGTACGGAGAACAGCCAGAGCTTCCGATGACAGATGACTGGTGCATGGCCTACGGCAGAGACCGAGGCGAGAAAGATGTAGAGGCGAGACATTTTGATGATGTCAAGTCCTGGACCGAGGCTATGGAAGGTAGCTGGTGCGAATGGGCATACCTCTGGGATGGAGAGAATTGGCTTATCCACAAGATGAGCAATGACGATGATAGCGGGTTTCCGGTGTTCGACTTCGCTAGTGTGGCATTATTGCAACACCAAAAAGATGCAGAATTGGCAAAATAAAGGTTGACAATGGTGTTGACCGATGCTATTATGTGTATAGTTAAACAAACCAAACAGCCTAAGGAGGGCTAAACGATATGGCTACAAACAAGACATTTACCGTTGCTGGTGTATCAACTAACAAAGGCGTGACGAAGGTTCGATTTGCGAACGACTTTGTTGCAAGGATTAAGATCCTAGACAAGAACGGTCACACTGACGTGAACCTTAAAGAGTTCGACAAGGCGATGACCAAGGCAGAGATCTGCAAGACTTTGATTAGCGATCCAGACTTCCAAGGTGAGGCCGCCCAAGGTGCCATCAGTGAATTTGTGGTGCGAAACTGCAAAGACATGGCTCCTAAGAAGGCCAGTCCTGTGAGCGATACTGCTGACATGGAAACACAGGTTGACGTAGAGTTGGAGACAGCTTAACTCAAGTCAAGGGCTGATCCCCTAATAGATCCGACGGTGGCCACGGTTAGCCACCACCCCCTTTATAACATTCAAGTGAGAGATAGCCGCCATGGTGGAATTGGTAGACACAACAGACTTAAAATCTGTCGGCCCTCGAGCTGTCCCGGTTCGAGTCCGGGTGGCGGCACCACTCACTGCCCGTAGCTCAGCTGGACAGAGCAACGGCCTTCTAAGCCGTGGGTCGGGGGTTCGAATCCTCCCGGGCAGGCCAATACAAGAAAAGATCCTCAATGGTATTAGTCAGTTACCGCTAAACAGCGGATATCATAGGGGATCTTTTTTCTTGTGTTCCTTAGGGTAGATGCTATTATATACACATGATAAACAACACAGGAGACAATATGAAGACAGAGACTGTAGAGGAATTCTTAGCACGTGGCGGGAAGATCCAAAAGCTGGACGAAGTATTCACTATAACCTGGAAGCAGGCACAGGACCTAGTAGAGAAGGCGATGTGGCATGTGTATGTTCCGCCACAACCTGAGGTAGTAGAGGAGGCCGAGTGATAGAGATTGTATTCATTAGCCAGGTCATCATGCTGGTGGCCTTAATCATCTTATCCCCATAATTGGTAAAAAAGAGGTTGACATCGACCGTAGGTTGTGCTACATTATAATTGAGGACCGGGGTGCTGGGACGGGAGGGCACGGAGCTCTGACTTTATTTCAGCCCGAAAAAAAGATGACTTTTTGGCAAAATAAAGGTTGACTTTAGAGTTGAATGATCATATACTGTATATAATAAGAAATTAACAAAGCGAGGGCAAAAATGTTTATAGTTTCAACACAAGTTTTAGAGAACTACGGTGCACACAGCGAAGACGGCAAGTTCGCTTCCGGCAACAGCTATTGGAAGTTCAAGAGCGGGTCAGAGTACCTAGTTGAGGACTTGGACAGGGAGCAGGATGCTATGGCATTCGTAGCCGCCCTGGTTATGGAGAACGGCATTGGATGGAAAGAGTATCCATGTCATATCCAAACTGTAACGGAGTGGGCAAATGAACTGCCTGACGATGCAGGAGAGGTACAGTCCAGCAGGGACTACTACCTAAGCAGGGTGATCAGAGTATCCCCTAAAACAACAACCACTAAGGACTTTGTTCCCCAACGTGGTATAACAGAGGAGGTGCTGTGAAAGCAATCATAATCGCCGTAGTGGCAGGAGTGATCTTTTACTTCGGACTAGAGCTGTTCTCAACAACAGAGGACATCAGAGCTCTACAAGAAGATAGAATAAAGCAGATTGAAAAAGCGATAGGAGAATAACTTGTATACACTGACGGCACTTGAGAATGAGTTGGTCGAAGCTGGTCGTAAGCTGATGGACCTGGCATGGAACGAAAAGGACGATGTGACTGCAAATCGAATGAGCAGGTTAGGAACCAAATTGGTTACCATTGGTAGTCCGTTTGGCACTAGGCAGAAGGACATCACCGCAGAAGAATGGACCCTAATAAAAATTGCACAATCAGCAAAAAAAGAGGTTGACATTCTCGTATAGAGATCGTATACTGTAAAGACAATAAGGCATTAACATTAATTCACAGAAGGGCAAATTATGCAGATAAGAATCAAAGAAGGCAGTTACAAAATTAGAGGTAACGATGTGGACTTGACCGGTATGGTATTTCCACTAGTAGAGCATTTCAAGGTAGGCGCCAAGGGCGGTTACGTTACGGTTGACGGAGCGGCTGTAGCTGGCTTTCCGATGCGAAACATTAAGATCGCTTGTACTGGTGTTGACTCATACGAGGACGCAGGTTCAGCAAAGACAACCAAGCGAGAAGAGACTGATGAGGAGACTATCGAAAGACTCCGTGAACGTTTCGAAATGCTTGAGGACATGACTCGAGCAACCAAGAAGGGCGATGTACGTGCTATGATCGTTAGTGGCCCTCCAGGCGTAGGCAAGAGCTTTGGTGTAGAGAAGGTGCTGGGCAAGCATGACTTGATCGCTACACTGGGTGAGAAGCCTCCCAAGTATCAGGTTGTGAAGGGTGCTATGAGTGCTATCGGCCTCTACTGTAAACTGTACAATTATGCCGACAAGGACAATGTGTTGGTCTTTGATGACTGTGACTCAGTCTTCAGTGATGAACTCAGCCTTAACATATTGAAGGCGGCTCTTGACAGCAAGAAGAACAGAACTATCCATTGGAACACAGACAGCTTCAAGTTGAGAAACGAAGGTGTTCCAGACAGTTTCGATTTCAAGGGTGGTGCGATATTCATTACCAACATCAAGTTCGACAACGTTAAGTCGAAGAAGATGAGGGACCACCTAGAAGCATTAGAGTCCAGGTGTCACTACATTGACTTGACTATCGATACTGATAGAGAGAAGATGCTGCGTATCAAGCAGATCACCAAAGACGGTATGCTTGATGAGTATCAATTGGGCGAAGGTGTCGTTGATGAGATCGTAGAGTTCTGCGAAAGCAACAAGGCACGTTTAAGAGAATTGAGTCTGCGAACAGTACTTAAGGTCGCTGACTTGGCCAAAGCATTTCCTACCAAGTGGGAAGCAATGGCAGAGAACACGGTCATGAAACACTAAGCATGCATGATCTACAGAATGTGCTAGAGCCCACGACTATGTGATTGCCCTCCATAGCTGGCTCGCACAAGGCAGGGTGGAGCAGATGCCCTTTAGTTCCACCCTGCCATCCTTTTAAATTAATCACACATTTTGGCAAATAAGAGGTTGACCTTTTGAAATAACGAGGCTATACTGTATATAACAATTAGGAAAGAGGGCAACATGCAGATACAAGTATTTCACAAAGCATTTGAAGACACAGCGACACACGTGGCAACGGTAACAGCGCCTAGCACAGACGTTATGGAAGCATTGGAATATGCCTACAGATGGACTAACAATGTTATGGGCAGCTGGAGCATACAGAAAGAGATGCTAGGCGAGGACTTTGCTAACGGTGACTTGAACACTAACGTAACAGTAGAAGCAGAGTTACACGTAGGTGACGATGGTAAACAGTGGGGCATTAGATCTACATCAGTAGGAGACTATATGGTAGTAGATGGCACAGAGTATTCAGTAGCATCATTTGGCTTTAACAAGAAGGAGATATAATATGACTATGTTAGTAACAGGCTATAAAAGCAAGAAGGAACTTAAGGCAGCTATTGGCTCTGCTCTACAGTATGAGGAGACCAGCATGTTTGGTCCTGAGTACAAGAGCACAGGCAGCTTTGTAGTAGCACACCGTCCGCTAGTAACAGGCTTACCAGGGCGTGAGTTCTTTGCTAAGGTTACAATGGAGGACGATACGATCGTTTCAGTTTCATAAAAAGAAATAAAATAAAAAAATTAAAAGGTCCTTCGGGGCCTTTTTTTTTGAAAAGATTTTCTCGGGCTCGGGGTTATATGGGTCTCGGGGCTATATAACAATTTGAAAGCATTAGCAAATTTGGTGCTTAGTCAAAAAAATGGGGTGAGTTCAAATCACCACCGAGAATCTGTAAGTACTTCCCTAGAAAAAAATACGCGGCAATTTTTTTGGGCTAAAAACCCATTTCGGATAAGTACTGTGTGAAGCACTTATCACTTAACCGTTTGATACGGGAAGTAGAACGCAACAACGATCATAGACTCACTATAGCTGAAAAGCTAGACCTCATGCGTTGTGTACAAATAATCAAACGTTGCCGCAGACTACGTAGACAACAGTATGAATCACTTGTTGATTATTTCACAAGACCTCCCGACTCAAGAGATCTCACTGTCCACGAGCAGTGGCAAAAGTGGATGACTATTATGAGTCAAGGTTTACACGACCGAGACGGCACAGTAGACACACTATTGCGTAAACGTGTATTACAGTTCTAAAAGTTAATGTGCCAGTACTCAATAACAGGATCGCATGTACAGTCCGTGCTTTCACGTTCATATATGTAAACACCTACAACGATTAATAACACAAAGCTGATTACTAATAAACCACGTTCTGTAAACATAGTCTAAGTTTCTAATGCATTATACATTCTGCATTTGTACTCAACAGAATCCCAACGACTGTTCCTATCTCTAGGCATCTTTTCGTATTCTGCTTGTACTGTTAAACATGTGCTTTGCTTGTCGTATAGTTCTATACGTTGGCTTACACACTCTCCTGAATTACATACTGTTAGGGTCAGTGCCCAGAGTATTTGTAACATACTCATATTTATGCTATTTTAGGGTGGTTTAATAAGGTTATGGATAATTATATACAATAGCAATGAGGAATCATTAATCATTTGCTAGTAGTGTGTACAGGCTTTGAACAGTTCTAACAAAAACATGGACCTTTGCTGTATAACAGTTAAATATATAAGAGAGACACTATGTATCAACTGTACACACTACGACTTAACTTTAACGAGCCAGCTGTCTATATTGAAAAGTTTGACAGGATGGTTTATACCAACGAACAGTATCAAGATGACATTACGTTTGCATGTTGTGTAGAGTTAGCTGCACGTGGGGTACATTGCACACAGAGTCAACACAACACACTTACGTTTGAGAACTCAAGGGACTACACATACGCTACGTTGTTCCTAAGTGACAGAACGGAATACACCGTAGAACACATCTAAAACTCTATCTAAAGAGCCATTAAAACGGAATCCCCTATTTAAGACTATTTGCAGGGCTATGCTAGGGGCGTGTCGTACAGGTTAGACTAAAACACAAACTATATGTGTCGCGAGTACATGTGTACTGTAAATTTTTGCTAAACTGTTAGCTACCGCTAACACTTCGTGCTTTTTTCTGCGTTAACCGCTTCGCGGCTGTGAAACATCCGCCTGACGTAAATACAGTATCAGAACGGAATCATCATGACAGTACTTGTATTATTTTTAATGTTAACCATCAAACATGCCATATGCGATCTATATCTACAGAGCTATTTGGATCAACACAGCAACAACAAAGGACAGTATCTAGGTGCTTGGAAACACTATCTTGAACACACCATAGGCACACTTGTTGTACTGATATTCTTTGTTGATTGGCCTTGGACTGCACTACTTGCATTTGCTGACGGCATAGCACATTGGCACATTGATTGGGCCAAGCATCGTACACTTAGATGGTATGAAAGTCGAACTGGAGTATCTATGGAACAACACAGTAGAAACAACTACTGGCTAGTACAAGCAGTAGATCAAATGTTGCACTTTGCAACCTACTTCATATTGTGTTTGATTGTGCTGGGACTCAACTGATCAGCTCGTTGTGTTTCTATGCTTAGATAACCTGACAGCCATTCCTTTTCATTTATAAAGTCTATGGTCTCGCCATTGAAGTGATCGTACAAACGTTTGGCCAATAGATTGTGATTGTCTCGGCTCAGATGGTTTAGTCTTTGATCAGGAGTGTTAGGTTGAGCATACCATGCTTCACCATGTTCGTGTGTAATGAATTCGTTCTTGCTCACATGCTGTAGACATCCTACTATGTATCCACCTGCAACTGCTATAGGAAACTGCTGTGGTTGATCAAAGCCAGGCAGTATGTGTAGATGTATGTCATGATTGCTCAATGCCCAACGCATGGTATTGAGATATGCGTATACCATCTGTTGGCGTTGCCAGTCTTTTTCATCTGTGTGTATGTAGTTGATGTATGCTCGCATTGCATCGTTTTCTTTGGGCGTTAGTATCTTCTCTCCTACTAGATCATCAACTAGCCCAAAAGGATTGCTTACCCACGGCTTGTCTTTGAAGTACCAATAGCGACTGCTCTCTGTAGTTTGTACAATTATATGATCGCCTGGTTTGTATTGATCTATAAAGTAATTAAATCTTGATATGATCCATTCGTTTGATACACCAAATTCTCCTAGTGCTTTTAGCTCAAGTCCCATCAGTTCACTCAACTGTACTGACCATTGCCAGTCTACCCAACTGTCGCTTCCTGATACTGCTGTACTAGGTATACTAAAACTATCTCCAAATACATATAAGCTGGGTGTATGATTTTTTAGTTCAACTGTCATCTTTTGTACATTACCTTTTGACCAATAACCTTAGGGTGGGTATCGCCTTCAAGCATGCTAGGATTAATTTCTACTTGGGCACAACTTAGATACTCAACCTGTGCATCTCGTCCGTATGTTCTCTTTGCGTGATCCTGTACACCGTTTAGTAGTTTAGCTCCGAATTCATTGTAGAACTGTTCGCATTGGCTAAAGCTGTTAAAAGTAATTTGCCAACTGTATAGATTTTCTTTTTGTGTTGGTTCTTCAGTAAAGAATAGTGTTGCTAGGAATATAAATGTAACTGTCTTCATATATTATTCGTCTCCTAAATTATTTAAAAATTGTCTTAGTTTAGTACTGTCTGTTTCAGCTCGTACTTTTCCAACACTAGTTCCTTCTGTTGGATCTTCTCTAGGTTCTGCTGGTGTACTATTGCTACGTTTTAGGCTGTCCATAATAGTTGAACTACCTGAACTTGATTGATAATTATCTTCTTCGTCTTCATCAAGATCAAATATACGTAGGGTATCAATATCAAATCCAAGATCAACTTTTGACCCTACACCGCTTGAACTTCTAGTCTTCATTAACTGTATTTGATAACGTCCACGCTCACGCATTGCTCTGCTTGTAAATATACCAAACACGTTATCAGCAGTTTGTATCTTACTTAGTCCACCACTAATATGTGAATGATCAAATTCAATTTCTTCTACTGCACCTCTATTCAACTGTGCCGCCGTAACAAATACTGTTTGTAATTCCATTGCTAGGTTACGTAGTTCTTCTGACACAAACTTATCTTTAATAAACAAGTTTTCTGCACTTACCTTTGCTCCATTAGGCATAAGCAAGTCTAAATAATCAATCAACAGTACATCAATCTTCTTACCTGTTTTAATTTCATATTCTTTAATGTAACTACGAATGTCGTTGGGGGTCTTACCACTTGGCATATACTTAACTTGAAATGCGCCTGACTTCTTACCTATCATCTTAACTTTCATTTCAACGTCATCAATATTCTTAAATATATCACGTGTGCTGATTTCTGTTACCATACTGTCTACACGCATACTAACTAAGTTCTCACTAAGCTCTAAGGTCAAGTACAATACGTTCATACCCTTTTGTGCAAAGTTTACACCCAAGTTAGCCAAGAACAAACTCTTACCTGCACCCGAGCCACCTGCAAATATATTAAGCTCTCCTCTGTTGAACCCACCAAATAATTTCTTATCTAGTATAGCCCACCCTGTACTTACTTGTCCGTTATTGTCTTTGATTGCTTCTAAGCGTTTTCTAGGGTCATCAAAATAATTTGTACCCAAGTCTTTTTGTAATCCAATTTGCACAGCCTTCTTAACTAAATCTTCAACAGGACCATAGTCTCCACTTTCAAGTAAGTCTGCTCCTTTAAGTATTGCTTTCTCTAATGCTTTGTGTCTGCTAAATGTTTCGAACTCTAACAACAACCAATCATAATGATTCTCTTGCATTTGTCCTGGATCTTTTAAGTCTACTTTAGTTGCCGCATTTATTATTTCAAATGTAGGCAATGCATTGTGTTCACTTACATAATCATTTAAAAACTTTGCTGTTGGTTGTAAACGTCTATCGAAGGAATCTGGATCAAATACACTTTGACATCTCACAAATGTTTCTGCATCAGTAAGCATCATTTCTAGATATACCTTCTGTATATCATATCCATAATCTGTATTCTGTCTAGTTGCCATTAAGTGTCTTTTCTAATTCCTTCAGTATATCTATATATTGATATACTACTTTCTTCTTATCCTCTTCTGAAGCGTTGCTATGAACAACTGCCATCATTTTAGGAAATTCTTCTGTAAGTCTTTTGTTTATTATAGCTTCTGATACCATTGTTTGTCAAGTGTTATTTTGGTTTGTGTTTGTGCTAGTACCGCACCAATACATGATCCTGGGTCACCTGGGTTAGGCGGTACCCATACATGTTCCCAATCTTTACGTACCTGATCCATAGCCTTTTTATTTAGAGCTCCTCCTCCAGCAAAAGCTATAGCCTTACCATGATTGGTTTTATAGTGAGCGTAGTTAGATAGTATCTTTACACAGTATTCAAATACTGCTTGGGTAGCGGCTGCAATATCATACATGTCTTGTTTTGAAGTTAATTCAGGTCTCCACCAACGACACCCTCTATGTAAATTCTCTCTCATACGTATTGAAGGCTTGTGAGCCTCTTGGTTAACTTTAATAATTTCTTTAAGCATAGTATGCATAAGTTTCACACCATCGCCTTTTGCCGCCCATTCAGTAACTAGATACTCATCACGTTGTGGTACTAGTCCTATACGTTGTGTCATAGCACTATAAAAAAGTCCTAGGCTATGTGGATACCCTTGACTATGTATCTTCTTAAGTTTATTATTTTTACCATGCCATATTGTTAGGGTCTCAAATTCTCCTATTGAGTCTAAACAAACTACTGCACAATCATCATGGGGTTGTGTATAATAAGCATAGGCCGCATGCGATAAATGATGTTGGGTATATTTAATTGGTACTGTAAGTCCCCAAGGTTCTAAATAACTACGTATATTATTTTCTTGCCAAAGCCAACCCTGACCTGCTCTCCATTGACGTAGTGTCTTAAGCCCAGGTCTTTCATACCATTGTATTGCCCAGGGTGGACCAAAACTTTGCTTGGCTACTTCTATTTGTGTCCAGTTAAAGTCTGGGTCATTGGGTACCTTAGAAAAATCTTTTGATAGGCTAGCCCATAATAACTTGTCATTATCAAATACTGCTAAACTTGCATCGTGGCTGTTTCCTACCATTCCCCAGTGAATCATACTATTGCCTCCATTGCCCATTGTCTTTCTTTACACCACCAACATTTACCACAGGGTACTGTAAAGTTTTGTGTAGATTCTATAGTGCCTTCACAACTCCAAGTCTTTTCAAACAAAGACATAATATCTAATTTTTTATACTGCTTCATTATTGTTCTTTTGTCGTTTTGTGCGAAAGGCCTAAATATCGGTATTACTAACCAATCATCTTCTATTTTCAAAAGCATAGGTTTATCTCTACGTTCATCTCTACCTTCGTCTAATATTCCCTTTGGAGGATTCATTGTAACACCATTTAGCATTAGATCTAAATTATATTTTTTAGCAACATTATGCAACATACCTTTTCTGTATATTACATTTGGATCAGTACCAGCTTGCTCACCTCTCTTACGTTGTCTTTTAAAAATGTGTTCTTTAATACTTTTTGTATCTGTAAGCCTTATTACTTCTGCAACTACATCTTTTGCATATTGTTCATTAAAATTATTTTCTGTATTTAATGATCCAGTTATAACATATATGTCAGCGTCTTTAATACATTTGACTAAAGTATAAAGAACTAAAGCACTATCTGCGCCGCCACTAACTTGTACACCAACACGTTTAACGTTTGGAAAAATTGTCCATAAGTTTGCATCTAGATAATTTTCCATTTACATTTCTACGATTTAAATTTTTTCCATAGTTTGTGCAATATGTAAAACCAAACTGAATTTACTGCTGGTTCTACTATTGCAACTAATCCTGCTTCCCAAATACTTGCTCCAGTAATTAAACTTACAACTACCATTGCTATTATAATATGTCCAATAAAAAATATAATTGCAAGTACTAAACTTTCATCTATTTTATTTCTTACAACATTAACTATACCTTGTGTTAATTCTGTCATCAATGTTAACCTTCTCTTTCTCCCTATTTGTAAATATACGGGTCCTTCTTCTTCATTTCTTTGATCTTTTTCTTATACTCGCGTTCTTCTTTCCAGTCTTTATACATTTCTATATAGAACTTAATTGGAAATGTAATAAAGTTCCAAAAGTTTTTTATATGTTGAACCATTTCTTCTCCTTAAGCCTAATTTTTAAAGGGCTTGTTTCTACTGCACTTACGATCTTATGTAATGCGTACAATCGTCCGTGCTTATTAACTGCTTCACCTATATCGTTAATACCTTCACCCCAGTCAGGCATTGATACTCCCCAACCTAAGTCAATTGCTTCTTCTACTAATTTAGAACCTGCTTCGTCTCTATCAGGAACAACGATTACATCTTTATTTAATCTATTGATTAACATAGCCTGTTGATCTTTGATTTCACTACCTAGTAATGCTACACCGTCAATGTGAATTGCATCTAAAGGACCTTCGCATACTATTACAAATACTTTTTTTGGGTGCTGTTCATCTAAGTTAAAAACAAAGCCTGGTTGTTGTTCGCTTAGATACTTAGGAGTTTTATTAGGTATAATGGTTCTAGCAGTCCATCCAACTATTTCTCTTTGAAAATAGAACGGAACAATAAGCCTATCTCTATATCCTAAACTAGAACTCCAGTAATAGTCTGTGTCATATATGCTTAAACTACGTGAAGCTATATATTCTAATACTGCCAAGCTATGACTATCAAAGTCATCAATATCTGCAATCTTTATAGAGTTATCTGGTAAATCTACAGTATCAAATTTAGGTAGCTCAACTATATTTTTTTTAATTTGTATACCTTCATTTTCTTGCATTACTTGTAATGCTAATTTATTAATTACATCGTCAGGTGCATTTAACCATGTTAATAAATTTCTAAACTTATATGATATGTTCCGTCCTGGTTGCCAGCTGGCCTTAAACCCGCAGTTAAAACAATGATAACTGATATTCTCACCTTCTTGGATAATACCGCCTCGTTGTCTAGTATCTACAGATTGACCATTATGCTGACAACACGGAGCATTGAAGGAGAT
>VMHT01212145.1_pt1 | contig 16612 bp, 21 predicted proteins | sample 4693611 | NCBI WGS metagenome assembly VMHT01 (sample SAMN12280063, study PRJNA550983) | marine metagenome | isolation source: seawater sampled from same location over 5 years 0.02-0.2 micron viral filtrate | place: USA: collected off the coast of southern California halfway between the port... ... | reverse complement strand
GGGCTCGGAGAGAATTGAACTCTCGATCTTCGCCATGTCAAGGCGACGTCATAACCCCTAGACCACGAGCCCCTAGGTAAATTGGCCTACGAACAGGTGTATTAAACCGCATCGGTTGAACTGGCTTGGTTCATGACACGATTTTGGAAATTTTACCAGTGCATCCAGATTCAGAACAGAAACCTGCCATGCGCGTTCGTCCATTCTTCATTTTGATCAATTGACCATCTTTGATTGGACCATACGTCTTGCACTTCAAACAGAATCCTTGGACAGTTGTCATGTGTATCGGTTGTTCGTGTCGTCAACATTTCTTAGTTTCTTCGTCAACACAGTTGGGAATCCATATGGTTTTGAGGAAATATCACTTTTCCACCTCTTACCCCCTCCTCGAAGGGCCAAATTGTGAATTTTTTGAGCTGTTCGTGGAATGGAGGTCTGAAAAACGGTGCACTGCGAGCAGATTGACAAGAAAAGAGAGGTTATATCTTTGTTCCAAATTCCTTCCTTGTCGTATAACATACATTATGCGACATGAAGGGGTGCGCGAAAGGGTAAGATTTCGGTCATTGTGAAAAGCGAAGTTTGGCGGGATCTATTTCGAACATCCCAACCAATGGTGGCCCTGCCAAAACGGACTCTAATCCTCCATCTTTGGAATCGAGTGCTTTCATAACGTCATCAGAAATTCTCTTCCAAGCCGTGTTGTCAACAAAAACCGACTGTACCAAGACCATTCCAGCCCCATCGATGGAAGTCCCAGTCCACGCTGCGAGGCAACCGTCCTGTCGTCGCTTGTAGGCTTGGCGCGATTCGAGCATCCTCATGAACCGAGCTTCTTTTCCTGGCGCACCAGCACATACGACTGTTTCAACAAACACCTTACTGATTTCCGCACTCATCTCGCTCAAAGCCTTCGTAATTTAATTCCTTTAGGAAAAAGATATCCATGATATTCAATGATAGTGCAATTCCCCATTCAACATGGTTGCTTTGAACGGAGAGGTCCCCGGTTGGTTGCACCATGATTCCCATTGAACTCCGTTTAGAATGTTCAAGTTTGCGACAGCTCCTACTTCGATTCGGCCGTGAGTCAAACCACTCGGGTGAGGTGTCGTCTCTGATGGATTTCGTGATGCTGCCACCAACGTCGCCAAGGGATCGACTTTGTTTCGGTGAACCAATAATGAACCAATGAATGGTAGGCTCAAAATATTGCAATTTGGATTGAAATCTGTTGCTATCGACCAACGGTATTCATCGCTGATCGCTTGACGAAATGATGGCCATGCGGCTCCCATCGTGTATGGAGTCCCGGGCAAAAAACCGGTGTTCACGCCTGCTGCTTCCATCTTCATCCTCGTTTCATCCGGTGTGTAATGGGAATGATCGGCTGTTACGACCTTTAGGTCAGCGGCGAGTTCACCACCTCCGCCATCTTGGAATTCATCGATGTGCATCCGCTGTGTAAGGCCGCCGTCCCAAGCAGCCGTCAGAATGTCCTCACTCTCTTCTGGAGTAAACCAACCTGGTTCACAAAAGACATCTGCGGCTTGAGCATAGCCTTGGTCGATAACTGAAGGCAGTTGCTCTGAAAGAATTTGCTCAACATACGCAGATCGTGTCACTCCTTTAGGCGTGTCATGAGCGCCCATCCACGTTAATTCCATGCTCGGTAAATGATTCATCTGACTGAGTTGATGTGCGACACGCAGCAAGGTAAGTTCGCTGTTTGTCGTGAGACCATATCCACTTTTTGTTTCCATGTGAGTGGTTCCATGAAGGAACGCGGTGCGCATTCGTTGGTAGCCTAATTTGAGTAATTGTTCATCGCTGGCCTGATCCGTTTGGCGAACTGTATGCTGTATGCCGCCTCCGAACGAAGCAATGTCTTGATACGACATCCCTTTTTGTTTGAGTGTTAATTCATTTGAACGATCCCCAGCCCAAATCAAATGGTTATGTCCATCAACGAGGCCAGGAATGACGGCGTGACCCTGAAGTGAAACCACACGAAGTTCACCCGTGTCATGGCCATCCACCCCATATTCTTCTTCGAGAGTGCTTGATTCTTGAATAGATTCAACAATGCCGTCTACTACAACAATTCCCGTTCCAGCGGAACTTACCAAGGATTTAGCGTCCGACATCGATGGTCCAACGAGCGCCCCTTCACCAGCGAGATGAGCGAGAGGGCCCAAGTCGAGTAAAACGGTGCGCATGATTCACCGTAGGGGCTTAGGGTTGAAGAACAATGGCTCTGTGGAGAGAACATGGCAAAGGGTTGGACGGTAGGGATTGAATCCACCGCACATACGCTTTCATTTGGTTTAGTTGATGCAAACGGCAACCCTGTACCTGCAAGTTCCGCAACGGTACGGCCGGATGAAGGCGGTATTCATCCGCGTGAGGCCGCCGATCATCACAAAGACGCTGCTGCACGTTTGTTTTCGTCGTTGTTTGAAGCGAATCAAATCACTTCCTCAGATATCTCTGCTGTAGCCTATTCACAAGGGCCGGGTCTTGGTCCATGCCTTCGTGTCGGTGCGGCTATTGCAAGAGGTATTTCGAGTCGATTGGATGTTCCATTGATTGGCGTCAATCATTGCGTAGCACATATCGAAATTGGACGACAGCAATGTGGTTGCAAGGATCCAATTCTTCTCTATGTTTCTGGAGGGAATACGCAAGTCATTGCACATTTGGATGGTCGCTACCGAGTGCTTGGTGAAACCCTCGACATTGGAATCGGAAATATGTTGGATAAATTTGCGCGGGCACAAGGCATTCCATTCCCCGGAGGGCCGGTCATTGAGAAGAAAGCAGCAGAGTGGCTTGACAAGAACCCCGGTGCGAGCCTCGATGGTTTGGAACTGCCCTTCGCAGTCCGTGGCATGGACCTCGCTTTTTCTGGTGTTATGACCGCCGCTCAACGACTCTTGGACAACGGAGCCGAGTTGGGTGCAGTGTGTTGGTCGCTCCAAGAACACGCGTTCGCCGCTTGTGTAGAAATCGCCGAACGGGCCCTTGCTCACACTGGGAAATCTGAATTGCTTTTGGGTGGCGGCGTTGCCTGCAACAACCGTTTGCGGGAAATGTGCACGCTTATGGCAGGTGAACGAGAAGCGACGTCCCATGCTCCACCTCGCATGTACTGCATCGACAATGGTTCAATGATTGCACTGCTTGGTCATATCGAGCTCGATCATGGCAGGGTTACATCCTATGAACAAAGTGCGGTTGACCAGTACCTCCGGACTGACCAAACACCCGTCACATGGGCCGTTTGAGGGACCTTCAACACACTCATTGTTTTTATACGGTCACAAGCGGCATTGGGTTGGGGGCCTTACACATTAGCGACCGCAGCGGAAGAAAAAAGAGGGACGAACCCTTCAATCCGTTCGCCCCAAATGCTTCCGCTCAGCGCAACAGGCGCCAAACCGAACGAAAGAATGTGGAGCGCCGCGCGGCTCCATCCCGTCCGGCAACAAACCAATCCCAGGATAACACTGGGATGTCGGAGTTGGCTAAGAAGCAAAAAGAAGCAATGGAGCGAATGAAGAAGCAAGGTGGACCTTCAGCGAAGTCTGTTTCAACGCCCACAACGGCACAGCAAAAACAAACTCCTACAATTACGAACTCCGTGGCCAAGGCACCGGCTCCAAAGCCACAAGTGTCCAATGAAGACCGATTGGCTGAACTCCGCAGAAAATCGGAAATTTCGAGGCAAAATGCAAAGTCAAAGGCAAAGCAAGCAATCGAACCGGTGGCCGAACCAGTTGTCGCCGAAACAACGACGCTCGAGGTTGCGGTAACGAATACAACACCTGTTGCTCCTACACAAACTGCATCCGCAGAAGCGAAAACACCAGAACCAACAGTACAATCAAAAGATGTGTTCAAAACCATTCAAGCAACAGTGGCGAAGACAAACACTGACCGTCGAAGAAAGCGTCGACGCCACGATAAGAAAGGCGGCGGACGACAGAAGCAGGAAAAGAAACTCAACAGGCAAAAGTACCTTGAATACAAGTACGCTGCTCGTGATCTCCTTGACAATCCCTCGATTCCCGAAGAGCACCGCTCGAACATACTTGGCCAAATATGGGCCAAGGGCGAACGGATTGGCGTGGTAGAATCCATTGAGTTCATCGATCAGAAGGTACTCGAAGAAATTCTTCCAGAAAATATAGCCCAGAAACTACGGGACTTGGTCAACAAAATGACAACACGAAGGTGAAATTATGGCAGAAAATACAGTCAGCGAAAACATGGTAGCAAGCGTACATTACAAAGGGACATTACCAGAAAATGGGGAAGTTTTTGACAGCAGTGAAGGGCGCGAACCATTGACATTTTTGGTTGGCCACAAGCAAATGATTCCAGGGTTCGAAGAAGAAATCATGGGGGCAAAGGTTGGCGAAACCCGAGAGTTTACCCTCTCCTCAGACAGAGCATACGGCGACCGAGACAATGATGCAGTGATGGAAATCCCCCGTGAACAATTCGCTCAACTTGAACAAGAAGCAACCCTCGAAACTGGAATGCAACTCGTCGCACAAATGCCACACGGACCATCTCCATTTACGATCACTAATTTGACCGACGATACCGTGACAGCAGATTTCAACCACGCACTTGCAGGTCAGTCATTGACGTTCTCAGTCGAAATTGTCGAACTGCGAGCGGCATCTGAGGAAGAAGTGGCTCATGGCCATACACACGGGCCAGATGGTCACCACCACCACTGATTGAAGCGAGTGTTGATGAAGTCCCTCCACTTGGATAGGGCATGGTCACTCTGCGCAAGGACGAGTGGAACACACTGAGTGGGCTCAATTTACCTTTACAGAGCACTCCGGAATCCATTGCGGAATCTGGTGTCGACCTCACGACCATTGGGCAAGCAGGAACGCCGCCGTACACCCGCGGCATTCATTCGACCATGTATCGCTCTCGCCTGTGGACGATGCGCCAATATGCAGGGTTTTCAAGCGCTTCAGCGACCAATGAACGGTTCAAATTATTGCTTGAACGTGGTCAGAAGGGCCTTTCAGTGGCCTTTGATTTACCGACGCAACTTGGACTTGATGCAGATGATGATATGTCATATGGAGAAGTGGGGAAGGTTGGTGTTTCAATTTCTCAGCTTGATGACATGCGAGAACTGCTGGACGGGATTCCACTCGACAAAGTAAGCACGTCAATGACAATTAATGCACCAGCAATGGTCTTACTTGCCATGTACATAGCCGTCGCAGAAGAGCAAGGCGTTCGACCCGATCAAGTCCTCGGAACGATTCAAAATGACATTCTCAAAGAATACATTGCGCGTGGAACGTACATCTTCCCACCTCAACAAAGCATGCGTCTCATAACGGATATTTTCGAATATTGTGCGGCGCAAGTCCCTCGGTGGAACACGATCTCAATTTCGGGATATCATATTCGTGAAGCAGGTTCCACGGCTGTTCAAGAGGTTGCATTTACACTTGCAAATGCTCTCGAATATGTCGATGCTGCTATTCAATCTGGACTTGACATTGACACCTTCGGCCCTCGATTGTCGTTCTTCTTTAATTGCCACAATGACTTCTTTGAAGAAGCATCAAAATTCCGCGCAGCACGGCAACTTTGGTACGAATTGATCAGTGAACGATATCACCCTTCAAATCCAAAATCAGCAATGCTTCGTTTCCACACACAGGTAGCCGGAGTCAGTTTAACTGCACAACAACCACTCAACAATGTAGCACGAGTGACCATCCAAGCGCTTGCAGCCGTGTGCGGAGGTACCCAAAGTTTGCACACAAATTCATATGACGAAGCACTCGGACTTCCAACCGAAAAATCCGCAACAGTTGCACTAAGAACTCAACAAATTATCGCTGAAGAAAGTGGCGCTGCAGATGTGGTGGACCCATTAGGCGGCTCGTTTCATGTTGAACAACTTACGAAGAGGATTCATGATGAAGCGCTTGAACAAATCCAAGCGATCGAGGCACTGGGTGGGGCAATGAAAGCAATTGAACAAGGTTGGCAGCAGCGTGAAATACACAATGCTGCCTATTCTCATCTCAACGATGTCGAAAACGGCAAGAGAAAAATTGTCGGCGTGAACCATGGCGTTATGGATGAAGATTCGAAACCCGAAGTTTTGAAACTTGATCCAACAGTCGGAGAATCTCAGTGTAAAAAACTGGAACACCTCCGTCAAAACCGCAACCAGGAAAGTTGTGAGCAGATTTTGAAAACGATCCGCGAAGTTGCGGACGGTGATGCAAATCTGTTCCCCCATGTTCTTGAGGCGGTGAAGGCCGGTTGCACACTTGGTGAAATTATGCAAGCAATGAAGGATGTCTTTGGCACATGGATGGCGCCAAGTGGGTTCTGAGGTGAGAACATGAGTTTTGGACCAATACACATTGATCACATAGGAATCGCAACGAACAACCTCGACGATGCAAGCCTATTTTGGAACTTGATTGGATTGGAGATGGCGGCCCAAGATGAAACCGTGGCTGAACAAGGCGTCACAACGCGATTTTTCACGACATCCGCAACACAAGGCGAACATGATCATCCTCCAATGATCGAATTATTGGAACCAACTGGCCCCGATACGCCAATCGGAAAATTCCTCAACAAGCGAGGACCAGGCGTTCAACAGGTTTGCTTTCGAGTCGGTGATTTACAAGGACTGATTGACCACTTGATGTCAAACGGTGTTGTGATGATTGATCAGAAGCCAAGGCTCGGTGCGGGCGGCAAGAGCATCGCCTTTGTCCACCCGAAATCCACAGGTGGCGTTCTCGTTGAATTGACTCAATCGAACCACTGAGCCCTTTTTCATAGCCGAATGGGGGAACCCTCATAATCGTCCTTGACTAAGTATAAACCATGCGAACCTGTGTTGATACACTCATTGCCCTCCCTCATGTGGATGGACCTCGTGTGAGAATGGAAGCAGATTTCATCGCAAAGCGATTGGAAGTCTTACGTTCGACCGGCGAAATCACAAACGATGCGTATCTAGATGCTGGTGCAATCCAAGGGGCGTTCAACATGATTGGAAACCTTGTCGAAATGGGCGTGCCACAACGAGAGATATTCACCCAACTCAAACAACAACTCACACGAGCGTGCAGACTCGAAGAAAAGCATCCGGGTCTAAACTCAGCTGTTGAATCTGGCCGAGCCTCGTGAGGTGTACGCTGATGGAACCTTTGCTCTCGATATCTAATGTTTCCAAGTCATTTGGAGATCTTGTTGCGCTCGATCAAATCAACCTGGATATACGTTCTGGTGAGGTCGTAGGTCTCGTCGGTAGCAATGGCGCAGGCAAGACCACGCTTTTGCGCCTCATGGCAGGTGTTTACCTTCCAACTTCCGGTAAAGTATCGTTACCTGACGGGCAACCAGTCGACAAGATGCGACAATCACTCGGTGTCGTCCCCGAATCAACTGGATTGTATTCAAGGCTCACTGCATGGGAAAACATTCGATACCATTCGAGAATGCATGGAATATCAGACAAGGATGCATGGGCGAGGACCGCCAAATTTGCGCAACACCTTGACATGTTGGACAGCCTTGGACGCCACACCAAAGGCTTCAGTCGCGGCATGCGCCAAAAGACTGCTTTGCTTCGCGCTTTGGCTCACGGGCCATCGATTTTGCTTTTGGACGAGCCAACTGCTGGACTCGACATAACAAGTGCAAGGACCGTCCGTCACCTCGTTGAACAACTGAAGAATGAGGGGGGCACCATTGTTTACTCAACACATCAACTTTCTGAAGCGCAGCAGGTTTGCGATCGTATCGTCATCGTCCATAACGGTGAAATTCGAGCTGATGGCTCACCTGATTCCCTGTTAGAATCAACAAACAGCACGACGTTGGAAGAAGCATATGTGGCTCTCACAAAAGACACTGCTCGTCCACGAACGGAAGAGGATGGAAAGGAAGGGCGGTTCACTGGCTGGTGGCGTTCCTTCTTCACTCCGAAACCCCCCAGTGTTACCATGAACGAGGTGGAGTCTGATGAGTAAAGTGGCTATGTTTCGCGTTCGTGCGATTGCAAAGAAGGAAATTATCGAGTTTGTTAGAGATTGGCGCACCATCATGGCCATCATCGTCATCCCGTTGCTGATGTTCCCATTATTGTTCATTCTCTTCCCCATTCTTTTGGAATCCGAAGCAGCAGAGCTTGACGCATTGGAACTCTCCATTGTCGTCCAATCAAATGAGTTAGACCCAAGCCTCGAAGATGCAATTATTGGCGCAGGAATCATGTTCGAGTTAGAAAATTTGAGTGACCTCACAACACTCTCGGAACCTGGGGATGACATGGATCGGGTGCGTAATTTGTCAGTGGATGCAGTGCTGCGAATCGAGCGCGTCAACACCACATGGAATTACGCGATTCTGCATTTGTCGACCTCAGAGCGGTCGAACGAAGCATGGAACCGCCTCTTAGACGCACTCAATCAGTGGGAAGATGAAGAAGTGGAACGACGGATTTCCGATTCGGGGTTGGACGTAAATGCGACACTCGACCCATTGAGATGGGACGGTGATGTTGGCCAAAGTGATGTTGCGACAAGTGGAGAACAAGCTGGCATGGTTCTCTCCCTTTTCATACCGCTTGTCCTCGCAATCTGGACCTACTCAAGTGCATTACAACCTTCCATTGATATGACAGCGGGCGAACGAGAGCGTGGTACACTGGAAGCGCTTCTATGCCTTCCATGCACGAGGCTCGAATTATTGCTTGGCAAGTGGGCCGCCGTTGCGACCATCACAGGCGTCGGCGTTGTTCTGCAAATCTTTGGTCTATTGTTCGCCATCGGATACCTTGCTTCATCCAGTTTGATTGGATTGCCAGAATTGTCGATCACAGCGATTCTTCTCTTAATCACAGCCATTCTCCTCTTTGCAGTGATGATTGTTGCGATCGAATTAGCGCTCGCCATGCGCTCACACAGCGTCAAGGAGGCGGGGTCAATTCTTGCCCCAATGCTGCTGCTCATCGTCTTCCCTGCCCTGTTCACCCAAGTCATCAATCTCGATGGTATTGAATCAGTGTGGTTTGCAATTCCAGTTGTGAATATATTGCTGGCACTGCGTGAATTGTTAATGAATCGAATCATACCAGGCCACATTATGATTTGGGCGGGAACAAGTCTGCTTTATGCAGCCCTCGCAGCGTATTACGCAAGTCGGCAGTTTGGCCGCGAAGACATCGTGACGAGTCTATCCTAATCAAGCCGAAAAGGCAACAAGTGAATCTCGAACAACATCGATGATAAGGTCGATTTCTGAAGACGTGATTCCGAAATGAGGGGTGAACCGAAGAGCATTGACGCCCCCATGGATGACACCAAGACCGTGACGGCGGCACCATGGCTCGACTGCCTCAAATCCAACAACTGGGAACTGTGTTGGTTCGAGTTCAGCACTCAACAACAATCCCGTTCCTTGCACTTTGGTAATAATTCCTGGGAACTCCTCAGCTAATGCTTTGAGTTTCTCAACAAATTCATCGCCACGCTCCTTGATGTTGCTGCGCAACTCCGGCGTCATCCCATCGAGGACTGCACATGCTGTTTCAAGAGCCCGAGGATTGGTCGTCATTGTATTCCCATAGATACCTACCACATAGTTTTCCGCTGCTCTGTCGTTCATGCCCAACACCGACAGTGGGTATTGTCCGGCATTCAATGCCTTTGACCATGTTTCGAGATCAGGAACTTCCGCATCTTGGAACCCATCATAATCAATGATAGAAAGACATCCTTGGCCACGAATCCCGGCCTGAATCGAATCGACAAGGAGCATTGAACCATGTTCAAGAGTTAATCGTCTGGCAGCGTCGTAAAAAGAGCGGTCAACACATGCACCAGGGTTTCCTTCACCTTGAACGGGCTCAATGGCCATTAATTCAATGAACCAGTTTTCATCATTCGCTCGTTGGAACATGGCTTCCAACGCTTCAATGTCGTTTGCGGGTACGAGGAGAAGGTTGTCCCGATCCCTAAAGGTTGCAAGATTTTTATCATAGGATCCTTTGCATGAATGTGAAATTTGAGCGGGACGATCGGTCCGACCGTGGAAGGCTTTCTCGATGGCAAGGAGTTTGATTTCTTTTCCTTCATGGCGCCCGCCAGGACCAGTATGGTTTCGAGCGTTTACATCCGCAATACGCAAACTGACCGTTACGGATTCTGAACCACTGTTCATGCATATGAATTTTGTAAAAGGGCACGAACCACGTGTGTGGCCAAGTTCTCTTTCGAGACGTTCAGCCAATCGCTTTTGACTAAACGATGGTGTCATGACATTCGCCATCACCCAATTTCCCGACATTGCCGCAATGACGCCTTCAGGACCGTGGCCGGCTCCAAGCATGCCGTACCCGCCATTGTCGTGCAATACTGCTCCATACGCAGTTACAATCCATGGGCCACGACCAGCGAGAGCTACGTAGGGATTAACCGTAGCCGGGGCGTAAAAGTTGACAAAGCCACCTTGTAAATCTTCAACCACTGATGCCTCATCTCCGAGGAGAATTTCGGCACCGAATTCAGCCACAATCTCTTCAAATCGATCTGTTGCTTCGAAAATGGCTTGGGTTAGTTTTGGGTCCAAATCACAAAATTTGGCAATAACCTCATCAGACAGACCTTTGGTGTCCATTTCCCCTGTTCTTGAACGAAGATTGTGCAAGTGCTGAAGGGCGTCGTTGGGTTGCATCATGACTGTCATCGACCTTAGGTCACATGCGGAATGCCTTGAACATTCGCTCGGTCCGTGATGAATCAGATTGATTTTTGACCACACATCGGGCGCCAAAAGTAATAGCAGAGTAATACTATACGAATACTTATATGCTGGAGTCTTGAGGGATTAGCGTGCCTAAAATTTCGTTGGACATGCCGGCAGAGTTAATCGAAGACTTGCGGAAGCATGTGGGCGACGAGCACAAATTCGTCAGCCTTGCAGATGCAGTTCGCACGGCTTGCAGAAAACTCTTGGATCAACTGGATGAAATTGATGCGCGACATGGACGGCAGGTGTAGAAAATGGTTACACAAAAAGAAGCAGAACAAGCAGTGCGCACGCTGCTGGCATACCTTGAGGACGACCCTGAGAGAGAGGGCTTGAAGAAAACACCAAAGCGTGTGATTGATTCTTGGCAAGAAATTTTTGAAGGGTATAACCTCGACGCAGCGGAGATTCTAGATTCAACATTCAACGGTGAAGGATACGATGGCATTGTTCTCCTTCGCGACATTGAATTCCATTCGACCTGTGAGCACCACCTCCAACCATTCAGCGGGCGAGCCCACGTGGCTTACATTCCCGTTGACAGAATCGTTGGGATTTCAAAATTGGCGCGAATTGTTGATATGCACGCCCGCAAATTGCAAAATCAAGAACGCATCACGAAAGGGGTCGCTGACGATCTCGAATCCTACCTCAATCCCCTCGGTGCTGCTGTCATCATCGAAGCATCGCACGGATGCATGCGTTGCCGAGGTGTACGGAAGCAGAATTCCATCATGACCACTTCCGCCATGCGAGGCGTTTTCTTTGAAAAACCAGAAGCTCGACAAGAATTGATGCAGTTGATTCAATCCCGCCCCCTTTGAGGTGTTCGAATGGCTGAATATTCACCCTGCGCCATTGCTGGTGACGAAGCAGTAGATGATCCAACAGATTTGGCAAAGGAGTATCCCATTGTGGAAATTTTTCATTCAGTCCAGGGCGAAGCATACCATGCCGGTGTCCCTCATGTCTTCATCCGTTTTGGTACATGCAACCTCCGATGCGAATGGTGCGATACGGATTTTCTCACCTACTCAACAATGACAGCGCTCGATATCCTTGGCGAGGTTTTGAGGTATGATTGCAAACGAATCATCTTCACGGGTGGTGAGCCCATGCTTCATGATCTGTGGCCACTTCACCGCTTACTCAAAGCACGCAGTTACAATCTGTCCGTCGAAACCAACGGTACAATCGAAATTCCGGAAGGATTGCTCGACTGGGTGTGCGTCTCACCAAAAGACCAGATGTACCCTGATGTCAAAATCAAGCAGCGTACAGGTGATGAGTTGAAGTGCGTCTATGTTGGGCAAGATTTGGCAATGTACGATGATCTGCGACAAGGGTTCAAACATGCCTTCCTGCAACCCTGCTATATGGATGCAGAGTCGATCGAATGGAACGGGAAGAACTTCGCAGAAACTGAAGCTGTTGTAAAGACCAATCCTGGTTGGCGACTTAGCCTGCAAACTCACAAATGGATGGGTGTCGACTGATGGTTAAACGAGCCGTAATGGCCCTCTCGGGAGGAATGGATTCAACCTCACTCCTGCTCCGTCTCCTCGCAGATGGTGCGAAGGTCAGTTGTGTTTCCTACCAGTATGGTCAAAAGCATACCATCGAAGTCGATCGTGCAACGAAGAACATTGAATACCTCCGCTCCAAAGGTCATGAGGTGGACCACAAAATTGTCGATTTGATAGGGGCGATGTCCCTTTTTGAATCCGCCCTCATCAACGATGAAAAGGCAATTCCGGAAGGCCATTATGAAGAAGATCAGATGAAGGCAACAGTGGTTCCAAATCGCAATGCCATTTTTGCCTCGATTCTCTATGGCTATGCCCTGTCAATCGCCGAACGAGAGAGCACAGATGTTTCGATTGCACTGGGCGTCCACTCAGGTGACCATGCCATTTATCCTGATTGCAGACCCGAATTCTACCACGCTCTTGACCATGCATTTACTCTAGGAAACTGGGACAGCGAGCGAATATCGTTCTACCTCCCGTACCTTGAAGGTGACAAGGTCACCATACTAAAAGACGCATTAAGCGCTTGTGATGCCGCAGGGCTCAATTTTGACAAAGTGTTTGCAAACACCATTACCAGCTATAATCCCGACGAACAGGGCCGAAGTTCTGGTCGAAGTGGTTCGGATGTCGAACGCATCTTAGCCTTCAATGCGCTTGATTTGGTTGACCCGATTGAATACACGGAAAAATGGTCAGTCGTTCTGGAAGCAGCTCTTGAGACTGAACGTCAACACAAGGATGCCTACTACAAAGAAAAACTCTCAGATTTGCAGTATTATGTAACCCGAGAAAGTGGCACAGAGCGGGCGTTCACTGGCATTTATTGGGACGAAAAGCGCCCAGGCTCATACACGTGTGTTTGTTGTGATCATCTTCTGTTTACGTCCGAAATGAAGTTTGACTCCGGCTGCGGTTGGCCCTCATTCCATTCCGAACATGTTCGAGCAGGCATTGAACACATTGAAGACCGCTCCCATGGCATGCATCGAACTGAAGTACGATGTTCGAAATGTGAAGCACACTTGGGCCACATCTTCAACGACGGACCTCGACAGCATGGCGGCATGCGATATTGCATAAATTCAGCATCGATTAATTTTCAGGAGGATGAATCATGACAACACGAATACGACGGTACATCGAAACAGACACCGGACACCGAGTACCAAATCACAAAAGCAAATGCAGACACATGCATGGGCACAGATATCGTTTTGAGGCAGAAATAGAAGGTGATGTGGTACAAGAAACAGGTGTTTCTGACGAAGGCATGCTCATGGATTTTTCAGATGTGAGCAACATCTTGACAATCCACATCCACGATGTTGTAGACCACGCATTCGTGGTTTACGAGCACGACGAACAAGCAAGGTCAGCACTCGCTTCAATGGATTCTGATCATCGAACTGTTGTGGTGCCCTTCATACCAACAGCAGAAAATTTCGCCAAATGGGCCTTTGAACAAGTCGAGCCACATATCTCAACGGCTTACGGTAACCGATTACGACTCGTAGCAATGCACGTCCGCGAAACGCCGAAGAGCACTGCTTCTTGGCATGTTTGAATCTTATTCTTCCTCTCCACGGCTGATTTTGCGCCGTCGCTGACTTCGCCACGCTTCATTGCCTTCCACATATTGGATGGCCGTGGTCGCATCAAGGAGACCACCAATCAGCCGGTTTGCTTCACCTTGGGTTGGCATGGAGCGCATGATTGAACGCGTGAGTGAATGACCGAAGCTCTTTCTGCGTTCGTCATTACCAGGAAGTGCATCTGCCAACTCACGAACCGTTTGCATGAGGACTTGCTTCAATTCTGGAGGAATGCCACGTTCCAATGGAACAATGTCGGGTATACCTGCTTCCTTGCCTTGACGTGCTAATACACGGGCCCGATGAAGTTCATAGACACAGGCGTTCACAGCATGGGACAAATTTGCAATCGGATAACCCTCCCAAGTTGGAAGGGTTACGAGATAATCGCATTTTTGCAAATCTTCAGTGGACATGCCCTTTCCTTCTTCTCCAAAAACCAAGCAGACGTTTCCATCGAATTTATCCAACCGTTCCGCTAATTCCCAGGGGTAGACAAAATGACGGAAATTAGTTTTCGAGCCTATTTCGCGCTTCCCAGAAGTGCCGATGATAAGTGATGCATCAGTGGTTGCTTCTTCGAGGCTTGTGTGGACTGTGCACCCATCAAGAACACGTCCTGCGTGCTTTGCCCTGTTCCTTGCTTCGACATCATCTGGATTACATCGTGGTTTGACAAGTCTCAATTTAACGAACCCGTAATTAAGAATGGTTCGACATACTGCACCTAAATTCCCCGGATGCGAGACGCCAATCAATACAATCGAAAGGTTGTATGCCGAGGTGGGCAAAGGGATTTCACTTCGATCGCCGATAGAAATCACTCCTCTTCTAAGAAACTGACCAGATTAAACGATGCAATCCAGCGGGGGTCGCAAGCTTGGTACAAGAAAAAGAGGAAGCCAGGACCTTCTTCTCGATCTTCCATAACAATTGAGCGACGTCGAACGCCATGGTTGTTTCTCAAATGGAGAATCAGTGCTTCAAGCACGTCTTTCCTTCTGTGGTGAACCGATACTGGCGTGCGGTCCCAGTTGACCCGCAGAGCCACGTTGATGCACCTGCTCAGTCAACTCGGCGCTGTCGGTAGCGGGTAACATACCCTGCAATCCAGTTGCGCAATTTCTTTGACTCAACGTCGGTGAGTTGTTGGACCATTTGCTTGTTGTGTTCAAAGTCATCAGTGAATTTCTCACCGTGATCTTCAACAAGATGAATGGCTCGGATTTTGATAAAACTTGGTCGAATATTTCCCATAATTGATCACTCCGTGAATAGTTTGACTTCGATTGGAATATCCGGTTCATCGTGACGCGTCACTTGAAGTCGGATTTTGCGAGGTGGGTTTTCGATGCCCCGTGACCAGATGTGTTCGTTGACCGATGGGTCAATCCACACTTCTTCGTCTTCACGGACGCTTAGGTGTTGAATCACATGCTCGCGGATGATCTGCATTGCACGTGGTGCTCGCTTGTATCGGGTAATTCCCCAGGCCTTTCGGAGAGGAACGGTAAGTTCAGATTCGTTTGCTCGTACCATAATTCTTCACCTCAGCGTTGGAGCTTGCTACGGCGCCAGTGGTGTCGCTTTGGGTGCGACACTGTGTTTCGGTCGGTCTTTAGCATGACCCAAACTGGGACACGCCGATTCTGCTTGCCGGCCTTCATCAGGCGGATTTTCTTTGCTGCTGGTTTATTTCTTGACATGTTCGAGCACCTTTTCAGATTCTTCGGATGGACGCACTACGGCGGCTCTTCGACTGGGATAAGAGCAACTGCTTGAGTTGCTCGTCTGACATGGGGGCTGTGAACTTGCCCTCATGGTGGAGTTGGACGATCGTTTGCTTCACTGTTGAGGCACGTGCAGGTTTTGCCATGGCCACTGTCGCCAAGCGAGACCGGGCGTCATTCGTAAGAAGGGTACGCATGGCTGCGTCGAGTTGGGCCGCTTCCATTTGCGCCTGCTGCGCCTTCACTTCAGCGTCGGCCTGTTGGCTTGCTTGGGCCTCGAGTTGTTGTTGGAGCGCAGCGCGTCGCTGTTCACGGAGCATGGTCAATTCATCATCGTGTGATGTCGACATGCTGGCCACCCTCTTCACATCCTCTTCAGTACTTTGCAAGTCCTGGGAATTGCTCTTCCGCAGCTGGGCGGCATTCATGAGCAACGGAGTCGATCATCTTTTGACCGGCAGATGTGATGCGTCGTCCTGCGTAGAGTTGGATTGGTCCTTCTTCGGTGTCGACAGTTCGAGTTGGAACTTTTTCGACAAGGCCAGATGCTTCGAGTTGTTGAAGCGCTGTGCGAATAATGTGCCGAGAAGCGACGCCTGGGGTGTTCGGAGCGGCGCCGTTGTCCTTTCGACCGCCGTAGGCTTGAGAGAGGTGTGTGACACCGATTGGGCCTTCACGGGCAATCTTGCGCATGAGTGCGGCCGATCGGAGGAACCACCAGTTGTCTTGGCTTGGAGGTCGCTCACGGGAGACGCCTGTCTTGACAAATTCAGCCCAATCTGGCGTTTCAACAGCCTTTTCAGCAGCGAGTCGCGCAGCAAGTGCGGGGTTCAGGAGTTCTGCGGGGATATCATAGAGAGTCGTCATGACACTACACCAAGCAATTTGCCGACCTTACGCCCCTATATGAAGAGAGCGGGTCATC
>VMHT01108053.1_pt1 | contig 16612 bp, 37 predicted proteins | sample 4693611 | NCBI WGS metagenome assembly VMHT01 (sample SAMN12280063, study PRJNA550983) | marine metagenome | isolation source: seawater sampled from same location over 5 years 0.02-0.2 micron viral filtrate | place: USA: collected off the coast of southern California halfway between the port... ... | reverse complement strand
GTATCTACCTAATGAACATAGACCATTGTAATAGTCACAGTTCATTCAAAGACAAGGTAAGTATGTCTAACCTATGTCAGGAGATCACACTACCTACAGATCCTATTGATCATATAGATGACGCAGGAGGAGAGATAGCACTGTGTATACTCTCTGCTCTGAACGTAGGTAAGATCAACAGACTAGAGGAGATGGAAGAACTATGTGACCTGTCTGTACGTGGACTAGAGGAACTTATTGACTACCAAGAGTACCCTGTTGCTGCTGCTAAACGTAGCACCTTAGCACGTAGGTCATTAGGTATAGGTTTCATTGGTCTAGCACATTACATTGCTAAGAATAAGGTTAAGTATCAAGACCCAGAAGCATGGAAATTGGTACATGATTTAACAGAAGCGTTCCAATATTATCTTCTCAAAGCATCCAATCAGGTTGCTAAGGAGAAAGGTGCATGTGAATACTTCGATCATACTAAATATTCAGACGGACTACTTCCTATTGACACATACAAGAAGGACGTGGACGACATCGTACCAAACGTATTGAACTATGATTGGGATACTCTACGGGATAACATCAAAGAGTTCGGACTCAGGCACAGCACTCTGTCCGCACAAATGCCTAGCGAGAGCAGTTCCATTGTGTCTAACGCAACCAACGGAGTCGAACCACCTAGAGACTACGTGTCCATTAAGAAGTCAAAGAAAGGACCTCTTAAGCAAGTTGTTCCAAGTTTTCCGTACTTGAAAAATAATTATACTTTGCTATGGGATATGCCAAGTAACGAAGGGTACATCAAAGTCATTGCTGTCATGCAAAAGTTCTTTGACCAAGGCATCTCAGGCAACTGGAGTTATAACCCAGAGAACTACCCAGATAATGAAGTGCCGACCTCTGTCATGGCACAAGACTGGTTGACCACCTACAAGTATGGGTGGAAGACATCATACTATCAGAACACGTATGATGCTAAGAAGGATACAGAGGAACCTATTGCGGAGGTAGCACACACCGAACTCAATAGTTTATTAACAGATATTATGGAGTCGAATGAAGAAGAGTGTGAATCCTGTACAATCTAATAACGAAATGCCAATCCCCGATGGAATGACTGTCTTCAATACTGAGGACGTTGACACCAATAAACAGTACATGTTCTTTGGTAAACCATTAGGAGTACAAAGATACGACAAGTATAAGTACCCTGTATTTGATAAACTAACACAACAACAGTTAGGATACTTCTGGAGACCAGAGGAGGTCTCATTACAAAAAGATCGTGGTGACTATCAGTCACTAACTGATCAGCAAAAGCATATATTTACTAGCAATCTGAAGTATCAGATACTACTAGACTCAGTACAAGGTAGAGGACCTGGTATGGCATTCATTCCTTACTGTTCCTTACCAGAACTAGAGTCTGCTATGTTAGCGTGGGAATTTATGGAGATGATTCATAGTAGATCTTATACATACATTATAAAGAACGTCTACTCAAACCCATCAGATGTATTTGACAAAATACTAGACGATGATAAGATAATAGCACGTGCCGAGTCAGTTACTAAAGCATATAATAATCTGATCAATGCTGCTCAGAACTGGGGTACCAGTAACCTATACAAAGAAGGTCACAAAGAAACATTCACCTCCTCTTATGAACTCAAAGAACTTAAAAGACTACTCTACCGTGCCATCGTCAACGTTAACATTCTTGAGGGCATTAGGTTCTATGTATCCTTCGCTTGCTCGTTTGCGTTTGGTGAACTCAAACTTATGGAGGGATCAGCTAAAATTATCTCTCTCATCTCCAGAGATGAAAGCCAGCATCTTGTACTTACTCAACAAATCCTCAAAAAATGGCAAGAAGGAGACGACCCCGCGATGGTTGATATCGCAAATGAGGAAAGGGAAAATGTTCTAGACATGTTTAGGCAGTGTGTTGATGAGGAGAAGGACTGGGCAGAGTATCTATTTAAAGACGGTAGTATGATAGGATTGAATGCTAAACTACTATCAAGATACGTAGAGTTCATTGCTAACAGGAGACTCAGAGCACTAGGATTAGACGCACTGTATGACATTCCAATGCGTAGCAATCCTCTACCTTGGACAGAGCACTGGTTAAATAGTAAGGGACAACAGAACGCACCACAAGAGACAGAGATTGAATCGTATGTCGTAGGTGGTATCAAGCAGGACGTTAAGAAGAATACATTCGCAGGGTTTAAACTCTAATGCCTAAGATCAAGTTTGAGAAGACACTACTAATCGGAACAGGCAAGATCACATGGTACATGAAAGCACAGAGATGGGCGAAGAAGCAACGCTTCCCCGTCTCTTTTTTATTGCTCGGTGCTATCGAGTGGTTGAAAAATTTTTGGATTGATGTTAAAATATATAATAATATGCGTGACGTAGACCGTCAGGCAGAGGCACTCAAGAAACATTGGGAGGAACATGACGAACCAACAACCCCACACGTTGTGGAGACAGGAGTATTTGGAGATGAAGGCTGGTCTATCGAAATTTCAAATCCAGTTGTTGAAAGAGGGACCTCAGCAACTAGCACAGGCATGGTTACTCCAAGCGATGCACAACGATTACAAAAAGATGAAGGGGATAACGGAACCTCCTAGTCGTGAGTCAGGTCACCAGACTACACTGAAGGAGTTCTTTCACAGGCACGATAGTACATGGAATGATTGATCAATATATTAGAGAGTACTGGGGTGACCCAGAACAGAGTGATAATTTAATTAAATTTTACAAGGAAGCACATAAACAAGGCAGGACTAAAGTAGGTAGGGTAGGTAGTATAGATCACCCAGAGGGTAGACCTGAACCAGATAAGAAGAAGAGTACAGAGATGCCCTTCGAGGACATCTGGAATGGAGAGATGGGTGAGGATGTGTGGGGTCTAAGAAACTACATGGACTTCATCACTGACTGCTACTCAGACTACTGGTCTCACTTCAAGTTACCACCACCTATAGGGATCAAGGTGCTCCCACAGATACAATACTATCAGGCAGGAGAGGGTTACTACTTCCCACACATAGATGCTGAAGCATCGGTGATGAGTAGAGTGTTGGTGTACATATCATATCTGAATGACGTACCTGATGGTGGCACCATCATGGTGAACAACGATGGGTTCACTATCCATGCACAGAAGGGTAAGACTGTACTGTTCCCTGCTACGTTCACCCATAAGCATGTTGGAGAGATCTCTAAGGAGCATGAGAAATATATCTGTACAGGATGGGTAGAGTGGCTATGATATATGATACAGGGATCTACGTTCCTATAATATATTCGGATAGGATATGTACTGTCTATGAGACTGGTGTAGTAAAGAAAGCACTACGACATTACCTAGGAGAATACACTTTGAACTGTAAGAAACCAGTAGAGATACACTGGTCTAAGTCAGACACAGGTGACCATGCTGTTGTAGCATGCAGCACCAGACGTATAGGTGTGGACATAGAACTGATGAAACCTCGTAGGTATGAAGCAATCTCTCGGAGATACTTCCGTGAGGTTACAGATGACAAGGAGATATTTTATAACCTCTGGTGTCAGAAGGAAGCGTACACCAAGTGGAAGAAAGATAAGATAGCACACAACTTAAAGGCAGACATAGACAGGCGTTTGATACCTTTGGAGGGATTACCGAACGAAGTCGTAGGGTACATATGTTACTAATGAACCTAAAGTCTTGACTAAATAATTATGTCATGCTATCATGACATTACGTTCAGTATGATATTCATACCGCAAGTAAGCCGACTCGGAACGGATCGTTCATCCCTCTAGTAGGGGGACGCAACAGCCGACTGAAGGAACGGATATTCACAACATCCAACTACTTTAGGAGACAATCTCATGGCACAAGTCACATACCGTGGTGTTAAGTACGACACTAACGATAAAAAAACAGTTAAGTCTGTAGCACAGCTAACTTATCGTGGCATCAAGCATTCTAACGATAAAGTTAGTGCTTAAATATACAAAACTGTTCCCCGCTACATACAGTAGTCGGGGAATTTTTTATGCAGAGACGAAAACTCAAGCAGTTGCTTGAACAACTTGAAGAAGTTATAGCGGAATTAAAACTAGAGGTGTACTCAGATGTAGATAAATATCGTGATGAGGACGGTTACTATGATGAAGAAGATTGATTATGAACAAAATCCCTGGTTATATAAAGGTAAACCTTTCACTACTGACGATATTGGCGATCTCTTCGGTTTCGTCTACCGCATTACAAATATCAGCACGGGCAAGCAGTACATCGGACGTAAATATTTCTGGCAAAAAAGAAAACCCAAAGGAGGAAAGCGTAGAGTCACTTCTGAATCAGACTGGAAGCGATACTTTGGAAGCTCTGAAGAGCTTAAACGAGACATTGAAGAACTGGGCAGAGAGAATTTCAGAAGAGAAATCATCTCAGTACATGACACCCTCGGAAGAACCAACTATGAGGAGACCAGACAACTCTTCATCAACAACGTGCTCACAGAACATGTAGATGGCTTGCCAAAATACTATAATAGTAATATACTAGGTAGATATATGCGTAAGGATTATTTTGATGCTAACAACTGAAGAGTTGGACATCATATATGAGTGGGGTATGACAACAGATCTACCCTACCGAATGGCACCCACCGCTGAGGGATACTCTAACCAACCCATAGGTATGTGTTGGTTGAAGGGTACAGGCAAAGCATTCAGTGGTGTACGTGAGTCATTGATAGATGATCAACAAGTAATTGATATACTATCTAAGGATGAAGTACTGTTTGCCACAGGTGCTATGTTCTACGCAGGAACTAAACTACCTAAGCATCGTGATCCTCCTGTCTACCCCGATAGATATAGAAGGATACACATACCTCTCGTCGTACCTCCTGATTGTTTCATGGTATGGGATGGCGAGAAGAAACCATGGGAGTCTGGAGTATACTCAGTGTGGGATGTACAAGACGTAACACACGAAGCATACAACTTATCCGATGACACATTAGAGTTCATCTTTATAGACATAAAAAAATGAGAGACAAAATGATCAGTGCTCTCCTTGCTCATGCTCAAGGAGATATTCAGAAGCATAAAATGAATGTAGAAGTTTACCTTACCAACCCTGTTGGGATTGGGGAACATTCTAATGTCATGGAAGCAATCGAAGAAGAACTAAACATGATTGCTAAGTATGAGGATCAGGTTACAGTGATCAAGAAACATTTTCTAATCAAAGGACAATGAAACAATACGATGTAGAGACTACTGTAACCTACAAGACATGGGTTAGAGTGGATGCTGACGATCAGAAGGCAGCAGAAAGAAAGGTAAAGGACATGGCATGGGACATGACACGCATACAGTATCAAACTATGATAGAGTCTGCTCCTACAGGTACAGTGAGGGATGTTAATTAGATCTTACATAGACATACACTCTCCTAATATAAACTGTACCCTACAGTATAACTGTGGTCAGATAGGTCGCAAGAACTATTGGGTAGGTAAGGATGATGCTCCACGTAATATGGTGGAGGAGTACGTCCAACAGTGGTACAAGATGTTTCTTACTGGTGACTACAAAGGCATAGAGTATTGGGTATATAAATCAGAAGACGGTAATAGTTTTGATCCCTTTCACTTTGATAAGGACGAGATGGATCCACAGATCACACACCCCAAGTGGTCAGCAGTAGTAAACCTGTCTCTTGATAAGGGTGCCACGTGTATCAGTGACATGAAGTACGGTGACATCAAACCTACGGAGTGTATCTATTCTTATGGAGCAGAAGGTAAGACTGTGATCTGGGATGGCGATGTAGCATGGGCAGACATGGCAAGTTATGATGACTGTAAATTATATCTAAACGTGTGGACAACAAGGAGACCCAAGGGGTTGACCAGATCAAAAGAGATACCATACTATCATCAGGATCTAGTCTCAGGCATCTATAAGAAAGTCAGAATGAAAACTCTAGAGAGCGATGACATCGTGACACACACTCACATGTGTGATGATCTGTTCGATCATTTTGTCATCAAAGAACCTGGTGAGAGGGAGTTCGGAGACCTGATACGTGTGCCAGATTGTGTTGTGTAACGCACACCCTTGACATTAAGAATGTATTGAGGTATACTATATACTATTACAAAGGACTCGAAAGATCGTAACCCTGCGTAGATAAAAAGACACCCATGTCGGGGAGTCTACCATCCGCAGGTTTTTTTATGCCTTGCGAGATAATAAAACAATCATGTCAATTAAATCAACAATCGCTGCCATAGCAGCATCTCCATTCCTACTAGCTGGTGCAGCATTTGCTGGTCCTTATGTGAATGTAGAAACAGTATCATCTTACACAGGTGACGACTACACAGGACTTTCAACAGAATTCCAAGTTGGATACGAAGGAGAGAACTGGTATGTATCAGGTGGTCCTTTAGTTTCATCTCCAGATAACGGTGAGTCTTCAACAGACTTCATTGGTTACGTTGGTGGTTCTTTAGATCTAACTGAGTCAATCGGTGCTTATGGCGAAATCTCTCTTCTAACAGACGAGACTGCTGACAATGCATACGGTGTTAAAGTTGGTGCTAAGTACACATTCTAAATAGTAACGATATCTTTCGTGCGATATCTACAATCGGAACTTACAGACCCCTTTACAGGGGTCTTTTTTTATGTTATACTTGATACAGTATTGTCAAGACTTCCTAACAATAAATAGTATTGTTACAATAGGTAAAGACAATGTTGAAAATCAGGTGGGAGGGTTATAACTTACCTGAGTATGACCCCTCAAAGCACGATCCAGATAAGGTATTCGCGATGCTATGCTATCGTGGAGTTCACTATGCTAAGTGGGTCAACCTGAAAGTAGTTTTTTACCAGTTCGAGAATCTCGGATGGAACGTACGCACCAACAAAAAATGATTGAGATCACAGAGAAGGAACTTAAATTGAATGAGAAACTCTACCTAGACAGGGTAGAGAACGGAGAACCAATCCTACTTTCTAAAACGGATGGTTCTAAGGTGATCATGGTACCTCAAAACCCAGAGGACATGAGACATCTGTGGGATCACGATGACGGAGCATAAATAAAAATAAAACTCTTGCCATGTGGAACGTACATATAGTTGTTGACACTAATAGTACCAGTGAGGTTGCTACTGGTGTCACATCACTCAAGACATTTGCTACTGGATTTCCTGGCATCAAACCTACAGTACATGACACTGCTAGGAACGGTGACCAGTCGACATTCGTAAAGAAATGGTGTGTAGATAACGATGCTATCTACTCACGACATCTTGGTGCCTTCAAGGACATGGGGTCTATCTATGAAGAGATACTCCGTCGTTCTACACAACCTACTGTCGTAATGAATGGTGACTGTGTGTTCTATCAAGACATGAGGGGCACAGTGGTGAACAAATGGTTCAAGAGTTTCCTAGTTCCTGCGGGTGAAGGACAGAAGAGTCTGGTCTTCCCTGACTACAAGGTAGTATCTGTTGCTACATACTCACCTGAGTTGATGTTCATACAGGAACCAGTCAAGATGTGGAACAAGGTACAACAGATGATCACAGACTTCGATGGTAAGTATAAACTGTGGCAAAATAGTTATGTAATACGAGAAGGATATATCTATGAGGAACCCGAAGGGTTCACACTTCCTGTGTGGAAAAGCGAATCAGAATCATTTTCCGACACAGACCTATCTAAATACGATACAATAAAGGGAGGCGGTAAGTACACCGTCATTCAAAAGCAACTCACCGATAGAGGTGAGACATCCCTTGCTACTACTCACATGACATATGTCAACGCAGCGATTGCTGAAGACTGGCCGAGTATCGTCGGAGCAAGGACAGCAATGTACTTGACATAATGTTATAGGTAGTGTACACTAAACTACATCCTATAATAGAATGGTTAACCAAATCATACAGAACTTACCTTTATCTGATGCGTACAAGTCTCAAAGAGATACTTATACAAAGGAAGAGGTCAACGCTCTTATCGTTGCTGCGGTAGCAGAAGCGAGAGCTATTGATGAAACTTCAATGGCAAAGCACAACAGAGACGCAACAGTTATCTCAATGATACTGGGGTTCACTGTACTAGCATTGTTTATTGATGGACTGCTTAGAATCCTAGGCATTATACCACCTTTTATGGACATAGATGTCAACATTATTGATGACATTACACAACAAGTGATGGAAAAACTCCCTAGATTATGAGAAAAAGTGAGAAGGTGAGGCACCAACTCAAATCCAGATGGTATTATATCTTCTGGGGTGCTGCTACATTATCTGTCTTCGCAGGACAACTGTACGTAGGTACAGGCTATCGTAAGATGGCAGAAACAAACAAGGATGCTGCTGCGGGTATCGGTTTACTGATAGAGGTACTAACTTATGTACCTAAAGGTAGGTATCAACCTCTGATCCCACCACCTAGATCACAATTTAACGAATCAGACATGGTAGTAAGATGAAAGACTGGACTCCCTCTAAAATGTTTCTCCGTCAGAATGTGTTAAAGAAACTGATGGCATCGTTCCCCAACCAGACACCAAGGCAGACGTACGACTGTGCTGACATGTGGGTAGAGTCACACGATGGTGTCGAAGGTGTTGTAAAATTTTGTAAGACACGCTATAATCTAAATTGACTTTTTGATTACCAAAAAAGTGGAAAAAAAATTCTGGGTATTTTTTTACCCCTATGATTTTTCGAGACTATATAATAGACTGACTTAAGTATTATGCAAAAAATTATTAACGGAATTGCTATCTTCTCAGGTGTTGTAGCACTTGGAGTAGTAGGACTCGGTGGATATGTATTCATAAGAAAGGATGCTATCATCGAGAACGTCAAGAGTAAAGTAATGGAATCTGTCATACCTGACATAGGTGGTGGCATAACAGAACTTATGCCTGACATCACAGGACCTGCGTTACCATTCTAGGAGGAGATATGGCAGAAGTAAAGAAGGAAGAGAAGAAAGGTCTCTTCGGCAAACTAAAAGAGCATGCTGAGGATAAGGAAGAGCAACTAGCATTCCTATCTACCATCGTCAGACTTGCGGTACTCACCTGGTCGGCAGGAATTTTGACGTTAAACTACGTTGAGATACCTGGTTATGTACAGGAACAAAAGATTGATCCAACTTTCATAGCTTCGGTCTTCACAGGAACTTTAGCTACCTTCGGAGTGCAAGCGGGCAAGTCTTCTAAGAAGAAAGATGAAGGATCTAGTGGTGGAAACGTTCAGACAATTAAGATTGAACAGATGCCATTGAAAATTGTACCCGCTGACCTTAAATGATTGAAGGATTCGCTAAGGAAATGAAACTCGGAACCAAGGAGTCACACTCCATGGCAGAGAGCACTTCATTTGTCAAGAAGTTCTTGGGTGGTGTAGTTGAAGAAGAAAACTACAGGACACTCGTTGCTAACTTTTACTTTGTATACAGAGCACTAGAGGAACAGATTGATAGGAACTCAGATGATCCTATCATCGCACCTCTTGCTAAGATGACAGAACTCAAGAGAGTACCCGCACTAGAGAAAGACCTAGCGTATTTCTATGGTGGCAGTTGGTTCCTCGATGTAGATCCAAGTGATGCTTGTAAGACATACATTGATCGTATCTTACACTGTAACATGGAAGAGTTAGTAGGACACCACTACACACGTTACCTAGGTGACCTGTCTGGTGGTCAGATACTGAAGACCATAGCAGAGAAAGCATTGAAGTTAGATGAGAAGGGTCTTGCCTTCTATAAGTTTGACATCGAAGACAAGAAAGCATACAAGGCAAAGTATAGAGAGACACTCAACACGTTACCTCTCACCACAGCACAGCAGAACACCGCTATCACTGAAGCAAACTTTGCTTTCAGATTGAACATGTATATGTTTGATGAGTTAGAGGGCAGCAGTGCTAGAGGATTGTGGAACGTCTTTATCAATACCATGTTCGCAACTAAGGGTTAAGTACCCATATGTCAGGGATCCTACATAAAGTAGACTTAATGGAGGACGAACAATGCGATTGTCAAGCAATCAAATGGCAGAATGGATTCACCATGACGCACACAATCCCACTCAAGACGAACTGATCGACGAATACTTTTCCTGTATGATAGATTGTACAGATAATATATGTCGCAAGGTTTGTACGGATATCCTCAAGTAATATATTGTAAACCATTGACATGACTACATAATATTAGTTAATACTTAATATTAGTAAATGTTATCTACACAATATCGCCTTCGGTTAGAGGGTATCTGTAAAGCAATCGCAGCGGGAACAGATGTAAGTATGGAGGATATGATATGGGCACAAAAATTATCTAAAGCAAACACCTCAGCGAGAGGTATGCTATCAAAGGCTCGTCGGATGAGTGTAAATCCAGACGAGTCTTTTCTTAATCACTTGAATATTGGAGACCCCGATTCAAGTAATCACCGTAGGGGTTTCTTTAAACCAGAAGATGTGGTAGACTGGTTTCATCAAGAACGATCAGATGATTGGAGGCAACGAGATTAATGTTTAACTTTTTACAATGGGCATGGGAAGAACTCTCATGGACTGACGGTGTTATCTTTACAGTATGGATTATTTTATTATACTATGCTAAGATAGCAATAGATAATAAGTTCAAGAAAAAGTGAGTGACATAAACTTTAACAGACACCGTGTGTTCAGAGAGACAGACAGTGTTATATTTTATGATATATCAGTAGAAGAATCAAACGCAGCAGACCTAGTTGTACACGAAGGTCCTGCTATATCACCACCACCTGACTGTGTGGGAGGTAAACAGTTCTACATCCATAGTTTTCAAGACGACTGTAACAGAGTGGTACAGGGAGAGAGAACGTTTGAGTTAGTCAATAGAGACTGGAAGAATCAATATCATATAGTACACCTCAACAGACACAGTGGTGCGTTAGTTATACCACGCAACACATTCCATAGGTCTACGTCAGGAGAGAAGGGATCAATAGTAATCAACCAAGCAACAAGGTATCCTGGTTTCGATCCTCATGCTGAGTTCTATCCAGTATCCACAGCAGAGAACAGAGATCTATATAATATACTAAGGAACGTGGTTCCTGTAATTCATACAGTGGGAGAATGATTGTAGTTCATAGCGTGAATATTATGGTAGCGATACTCCTTGTTGGTGTATCGTTTATAATATATGCTATACTAAAGTATGCCTACGATGAGATGAAAGATGACTAAATTTTTAATACTACCATTCATAATGGTTGGGTGTACAGCACCCATCACTGATCCTCCTGCTCATGCTGACATGATGACGGACTATAATACACTGATGATCTTTGCGAGAAAGAACATTGAGTATGAACGTAACAAAGTGAGAACAGAGGGTATAGAAGGTGACATATATAAAGCACTAATGGAGTTTGATCATGGGAGCACTGACACCACCGAGCAGGAAGAGTTGTTATAATTTTAGAGTAGTCAGCATTGACAAAGTAGTAGATGGTGATACAATAGATGTTACAATAGACCTTGGGTTCGATCTCTCTAAGAAAGAGAGAGTGAGAGTGGCAGGGGTCGACACACCTGAGAAGAGGACAAGAAATCTTGAAGAAAAAGCACTCGGTCTGGACGCGACTGAATGGATTAAAGAGCACCTCGAAGGTGCTATTGACGGTGACGATGACCTTATTATTAGGACTGAACTTGATGGTGGGGTCGGTAAATATGGTCGTCTTCTTGGGTGGCTTTATATCGGGGATGCAATTGTGTCCCTTAACGAAAAAATGATAGACGAGGGATATGCTTGGGCATATGATGGTGGCACGAAGCAAAAGAACTTTGAAGAACTAAGAGAGATACGTAGAATACAAGGAACCTATGTCGATCCCACAGATTAATAATATAGGTGTACCTAGTGTAGGTGTACAGAAGATAGAAATACCAAACGTTTATAGACTACCAGTCAATCAGGGTACAGTACCATTCATACTGAACATTGGTTCACCTGTGGTAGACTTGCCTGGTTGTGTAGAGTATCATCCTGACGCAAAGAAATATAGACGACAACCTAACTTGATGGAGGATGATGACTCTAATACTGTCACCCTTTGCGACGGTAACTATCCAACGTACAATGCGATGGACTACACACCAGAAGACTTAAACATATTCAGAGAGACACCACCACCTGTTGTACAACCACCCCCAGACATAGATCCACCAGAGGTACCACCCACAGGTGACCTTGGTACAGAGACACCATGTCCTGGTCCTGGCAATCTAAGAGTCGGTGACTTAACACAAGCGGGTGATGAGAAAGTTATAGGTCACGAACTACAAGGCACTGTCTGTGTGACACTGTATGAACCAACGTCTGCTGCTGAGAAATTCCTACCCTCTGTCAATCAGTCCACAACCACAGTGGCAATCGCAGTGTTAGCTACAGCGGGTGCTGCTGCCACACCATTACTATTGAGAGTTATAAAACCAGTCATAAAAAAACTAACCACTTTTGTGAAGAAGAAGTTAGGTAAGAAAGTTATTAAACCATCTCGTCAAGATATTAAGACGGATGAGTATCGTGCGAAGAGGGGACTACCTCCTATCAAACGTTAGTTGCCAATAGATATAGTCTTTAGATCTTTAGCATTGCCATTAGGTTTGACTCCAGAACCAGGTTCGTTCTTAGATAGAATCTTATGGTTGTGCTCACCTACCACGCCAGGTGGGTTGATCAGCATAACATCAGCACATACACTATAGTATGGTGACTTAGGATGGAATACTATACCCTCTTTTTTTAACTGACCACAATTTTTTAACCTGGCTATCTCAAAGTCAAGGCGTTTGTTAGCAGTCAGTTGTCTACGATAGTCATTGTGTATAGTAACTGCTTCCTTACATTGCTCCATTGCTTTCTTGTCTAATGGTATAGAAAGAGTGGCACTAAATCCTATGTTTATATTCTGTGTAGATTTCTGTCCTGTACGTGTAGGGATATAGTATAGTATCTCACCAGGTGAGTCAGGTATGTTGTCATCATTATTATCTGCGTTATTGTAGACAGGATCATTGTACCATCCCTCGTAAGGATCTTGCCATGTTCCCGTCCTAGTGATGTAGGGTGTAAAATTGGCGGTAGCACCTTGACACTGGATGCCATCACCATATGTGTTAGTTATATACGGTCCTTGTAAAACTTGTATTGCCTGGTTGGTCACTGAGCCTGAACTATTCGCGACTGGATTTGCTGTAGCAGAAACACCTCCCACATCTGTAGCGAATGATGGGGTTGCTGTTCCAACTGTGAGACACAATGAAATCAGTTTGAGAATATGCTTGTCGATTCTGTGACGCTTTGGACGGTGGTATCTCTCTGTATTATTGTGTGAGTCTGAAGACCTGGTCCACTGTAATGCTCTGTAAATTGGAAGGAATTTCCTGCTTCGGTCTGCTTCCAATTCGGTTTGTTTTGTGTTGATAAATCTAGTCCAGTCCATGTTGAAGTCACACCATTATTGGTATTAGTTTGAGTTGTAGTCACGTCAGGTGATATAGTTGTCCCTGATTCTACCTCCACCCCTGAGCCACTGACTGAATAAGTCCAGCCTGTAGCATAATCCATACTATTTATGGTCTCAGATGTAGTGACAGTCTGGGTTGTCACCGAAGTCATACTACCTTGAGTGAAATTTGGTACCACAGGTACAGCGTACACAGTCCTCGCACTCGCAAGGACAGCTACACCCGCAACCATCGCACATATCTTTTTCATCTGTCATGTTAATCTATTACTAATTCAGTTACGAACTGACCTGTAGTTAGAGTACCTGTTCCACCACCAACAGCAGTTAAAGCACCAGAGGTTAAGACTGTACCTGTACCAGTTCCAGATCCTACAGCAGTAGATGTCTGGTCTGAGTATGCACTAATAGCACCTAAAGCAGGAGCAGTAGTTTGTATAGCGTCACCTTCAATGAATGACTGAGAGAATGAGAACGCTGTCCCTGCTGTGTGAGTCGCAGTAGCAATACTACCTTGTCCTACACCATCAGTTAGAGTTCCTAGACCACCAACGTTTAAGTCGGGAGATCCACCCGCACCTACGTCTGTAGAGACACCAGTACCAGAGACACTGTATGTTGATCCGATTCTTGAGACCTGTGTCGCAGCTGCGTTTGTTTGTAATTGGACAGAGCTACTCATTCTATGAGTGATGTCCGCAAAGGCAGGGGAACTGAATCCTGCTAACATAACCAAAGGTAATAATTTTTTCATTGTCATAATAGTTTACCCTTGCATTATATATAAGTGCTTCTACTTAATGAAACATAAGGTAAACCTATAGGAAACATAAAGAAATCGTATGTCTGTCACAGAACTGGCACAGGGTACTTGACAAAACTTAATACTTGTATATATAATAATGTTACAGTTCTTTACAAACTAAAATCAATGACAGTTACTACTGAATCAGGTGGCAGACAAAACGCATTCCCAACAGAGACAACTCCCTACGTGGATGAGTCTGTGTCTTACGAAGGTTATCCTCAGAACGCTGAGAAAGTTAATGGTCGTTGGGCGATGGTTGGTTTCGTAGCACTACTAGGTGCTTACATCACCACAGGACAAATCATACCAGGTATTTTCTAATGGAAAAAAGAGAAAACCAGTACTGGAAGTACGCAGAGAAGGTCAATGGTCGTCTCGCAATGCTAGGTCTAGTGATCGGCACAATCAACTACGGTCTATTCGGATGGATAGCACCAGGAATCTTCTAAGATGAAGATCAATTCACAATTCACAATCAATTACAAAGAGGACAAACTCATGACACCCGAAGCAGAAAGATTTAACGGATGGATGGCAATGCTAGGTTTCGTAGCAGCAGTCGGAGCATACGTAACAACAGGACAAATCATACCAGGTATATTCTAATGAATGACAAGCAATCAAAAGCAATCGCTGAAAAATTAAATGGTAGACTAGCAATGCTAGGTATCATCGCAGGTATCGGAGCATACCTAACAACAGGACAACTCATTCCAGGTTTCGTGTAATGAAAAGCGTACCAGTACCCTTAAAAGTTGTACCTTACATCTTTATGGTGGCAGTTATCTCTGCTATCCCTACAGGTGTACTGGTATGAGCACTGACATCACTCCCTTCCAAGCAATACTCTGGTGTTTTTATCCAGTAGCATTGCTTGTAGGGTTAGAGTTATTTCTAAGAGCATCAGGTGACGATGACGATGATGATGAAGGCGGTGGAGTAATGTCACCAGTAGGAGTTTACCAAGGAGCATAATGTTCTATCAAATAGCATTCGCCTGTGTACTAGGTTACACAGCAGTTAACGGTTTGCCTTTCGTATTTTCATGATTATTTTACAGACAATAATAAATAACATACCACCTGGTTCAAGGGATCTCCTTGAATTTGGGTTCTTTTTATGCGTAGGTGTAACAGCAGGATCATTAGGACTACTATCATGAGACAAAGAATATTTTGTTGGTTAACAATTTTTATAGTGTTGTTCGGTGTATCCACAACAGCATATGCCATGGACAAAGAACCTGTGATATGGGTTCAAGTTCCACAGTGGACAGATGACTGGGCAGTGTGTGCTGTTGACATACCAGACGCAGCATGCCATTGGTACGTAGCAGAAGCAGATAATACATTTGGTGATGGTTTTGACTGGGAGACCGCACCATGGTTCGATGCTAACGGATTGAATGACGTAGCACCAATACAAAAACTAACAGTCGCACAAAAATTACAAGAAGGTCAAGGATGATTCCAACGTTACTAATCGCATCAAGTTTTCTCAATTTTATTTTCTACATCTACGCAATCGGTTTTGTAATTGCGTTAGGATTAGAACAGGTTCTTAAGTTCAGACCACTAGAGGTTGACAAATCAATGAACGAAAGAAACATGTTCATTGTCCAAACAAATAGAAAGTATTTGTGGAGACAAGTATGGGCAGTCAATTTAAACTGGTTCGTATGTAACCTAGGATTATATTTCATATCAAGAAACCTACAACCAATAGGTGACACATTCTGGCAGGGTATGTAGATGAACCCCTTAATGATGTTCCTAGAGATAACAGCAGGAACTATCACCCTGACTACCATTTTAGTGGTAGTGATGAAGCTTATGATGAATGAAAAGTTTGAAGTGTAGCATATTTATACATAAGTATTTCTACTCATTGACTATTGTGTAAAGTTATATTAATATAAATAAAGAAGTGAGGGAATCCTCACCATTAGGACGGACTCGAAACAATCGTAACCCTGACTACACAACTGCTCCCAACCAAGACCTACGTAGGCAGTATAATACTTCGTCTTTCTATCCAGTAGTGAGGGATTACTGGAAATAAATATCGCATCTTCCCTGATGCCCTATTTAACGTCTTACTAATGACAACTCTTTCAAAACAAGGCAGACAACAAGGTCTGTTAGCAGGTTGGCCACAATTCTGCGAATGGGTAACATCAACTAACAACAGAATCTATGTTGGATGGTTCGGTGTCC
>VMHT01072436.1_pt1 | contig 16620 bp, 22 predicted proteins | sample 4693611 | NCBI WGS metagenome assembly VMHT01 (sample SAMN12280063, study PRJNA550983) | marine metagenome | isolation source: seawater sampled from same location over 5 years 0.02-0.2 micron viral filtrate | place: USA: collected off the coast of southern California halfway between the port... ... | reverse complement strand
TTTGACATTTCGGCATAAGTGCCGGGAGTAAGCAACATGTCTGCTGTCTTTTTCTTATAAGCGTCGATAGATGCACGTTTGCCGTCGTGTCCAGAAGCGGACAGTTTTAGTCCGGCAGGTTTGCTCTTTGCAATACGAACAGCGTCTGGTTCTGGGTCATCGTCAATATCAATAGCTGCCCAATAGTCTGCATCGCCGGGGATATCGGAAGCCTGTTTGAAATCAAAGTTGCCACCAATGTTTTTATATGCGTTCTGAATCAATGCAATTAGCTCATCAGTAATATCGACGTTATCTGGATCACTTGACATGTCACTAGTAGGAATCTCTTCCCAACTACCCTTGTCATGTCCATAGTCAGCCCAAACTTCTTCTTTTAAGTACTGACGCCAATTTTCCATTAGGAGTTTCATGCTACCGACTTGTCTCCTCGACATTTCCACTTCTTTCTTGACAAGTCATTAGCACATGGCGGCTCTTTGCACTTTTTAATCTTTGCTGAGCGGGCACAATATGCATCACCCTTTGCTGTGCCGGGTCGGATACGATCACCGCCGTCTTTGGCTTTGCCTGATTGTCCAAATGAGCGGCACTTGCCATCTACTCTCTTGGCAGAGCGCTTGCCTTTGGATGGTTTACACGCCTTCTTTTTTTTTTCGTCTATCTGGTCGTCGTCGATGTCTTCTGTGATTTTAACACAAATGTCCTTACCGTCTTCGTCCGTGCCTTCATGACGATAGCCGTCCCAGCATGCTTTTCCGTCAGCGCCCTGTTCCTTGCCATCTTCATTCTTGGCTTCATTGAGAAACCGACGCCAGTTTTCCATAATAAGTTTTTGGTTCATTTGATTTCCTCCACCATCTTATCCATTTCATCATCGAAATCTGTACGAATCCAAACCATAGGATTGAATCTAGCTGCGCGCCTGTTCAGTAGTAGAGCACCTTGCGGTTTTACCAACTCTCCTTCGATTTCTACGCCTTCAAAGTCGATTTCTGTTTTCTGTTTGTAAATAACTTTTGGCTCTTCTTTAGTATCGTCGGCAATCGCCGAAGATGATCCAAGTGCTAAGGTTAATAATATTAAATACATTATTGTATTCTCCTGTAACTCTGTTCTGGGTCAACGAATACTGACTCATCGATGGGTCCATCGATAGTGTACCCTAGACTAAGTAGTTCATTTCCCCAACGTGCTTCCATTTTTTTTATCGTTTTGTCGTTGTAATACTTTGCGTATTCAGATAAGTGCTGCCGATTTACATTGACCCTCGGAAGTTTCACTTCGCCTGCAGGTGCCAAATCGAACTTGTCAAGAATCTTTTGCCAGCCTTCATTTACTTTTTCATATCTAATCAAGATTTGAGGCATGCATTTGTTTCCAGAATATATTTGCTCATGAATCCAGTTATGCGGCTGCATAAAATGTATAGTATTAGTGTCACAAATCACATTTACGAATTCTTCAAACGAATCCCATTTTCCAATCTGATGGATATGACCTTCGCCGGCGCGTCCGCGTCTAGAGTGGTGTTCATAAAAACTTGTTATCCAATCGTAAGGATTTCTAACGACTGCAACCCATACCATATCGTGGTCAGGCAACAATGTGTCATCCGGTATGCCGGTCCAATCCCAGTCTTCTATTAAATCATCATAGCGTTTGTGTGTAGTAGTGTAACGAATCTTTAAACTGTTAACCCTGAACATCCCAACGGCGCTGGTACTTGCTGTCTTAGGTATACGAATATAGGCTAACTGTTTACCGGTCAGTTTTTCCCAATCCGGCTCGAACATTACTTTGTCGTAGGATGCGTGAGAATATATTTCACCCACGCATAGCGTTTTCTATTTGGCAAGTAATCTTCGTCCTTATCATTCTGGTATGCTTCTCTTTCAAATGGGCTTTCATAGTAAGCTTTTGAGCCGTCACGGTATCTAACCAACCCAACAAGCCAGAAAAGACCGTATAGTAGCCACTGAAAAACAAACAGCAACTCAAGCTGTTGTTGAAAATGGATTGTCTCATGCCTTACTGTTTCTGCTGCTGCAGCCTTGCGAGTTTTACCGACCATCTTACTTACATCCAAGTTTCCTCGGCACCACACCCAGCAACCAAAGCTAATGGCATAAATTTCAATGGGTGATACTTTGGAAAGCCAGCCGGGTACCCTACTGTTTGAATATATTTTTGGGGTCCACTCTTTTAATGGTTTCATAACTTTTCGTCTACGCTCCTTATTGCTTCTTCTGTTTCTGTTCCTTGTATAACTAGTTCGACAACCTGTCGAACGGCTCTCTCAAGTCAGCCGCCGGCTAAACCTTCAGCGGTAAAAAACTCCATTGCCATTTCATAGGCAATCTCTGCAGGTTTTCTGTCGTCGCCTGTAAATTGACGCCAATGTTCATATATCTCTTTCATTTCTTTTCCTTGTTTAAGTGAAAGCCCAGCCCGCAAGCTAGACCGGAAAGCAGCGCAGTGATCATTAAAGGTTGTTCACCCAGCATTGTTGCAAATATAAATATTCCCACATTAATGCCGACCGCAATAAGCGAAATGTGACCAAGTGTACGCCTCATATACTAAATAGTTGGCAACTTTCCATTTACGAGCATAATTATAATGTTCGATGCCTATATTTTTTTGGTTGTTCCTATTGTTCTTTAAGAGCGATATGGGCAACCCTGCATATGCTGATTCCGGTCGGGATAGATGCAGGACCACAGATTGCCTGTGCTCAGTGAGTAGAGGGAATATACCTACGCCGCGTGACAGAATGGTTACTGTTGAACGCAGACAACTACTATACTTTAACGAAGATGGCGACCAACTTACCAATAGTCAAATCACTGGTGTTACGCGATTCATAGAACAGAACAGCGGCAACATCACAATTACACTTATGGGATTTACCGATGGTTGTGGGGGTAGTGCCTACAATCGAGCATTAGCTGAGAGACGTGTGCGGGCGGTACGTGATGTGATTCGTCAAATAAAACCGGGTATCAGACTCGACATAGTAATAGGCGGGGAACAAGTTGAACATCATTCTTCCCAAGCAAGAAGAGTGGATATTATTGTTCACTCCTCGCGGTCCTTGTCTACAAGAATAGAAAAAATACCTGCAGACGTATATCTGGTCGACGGTTCTGGTTCTATGTGGGAAGGTCGACGAGAGTGGCTGGATTTAGTTAACGCATCTTTTAGACCCGGTTCTAGAATTTATATGTCTATGATGCATGGATGTTATAATGGACAAAATATTGATAATATAAGACCACAAGGCGGCACAGAAATTTGGATGTCTTATTATGCAGTACTTGACAAAATGCAGCCGGGGGAAACTTTATTAATCATCTCTGACTTTGATTCTAATGTTCGACTGACTAGCAGAGAGGCTGACACTATCAGAAGTAAAGTACGAGAGCGTGGTGTCAACGTAATCACTCTACAATAAAAAACCCCGGCTTTCGCCGGGGCTTAGGTGTCGGTGAATATTGATTCTTTACAGCCGCGCTTTACATTTGGGGGATGTATTCTTCAAATTCGATTTTGATGCTGAATTACTCAGCCGTGGTCTGTCCACCCGAGGCAACCTCAAGAACTTCAATATCAAAATTGAGGTCTTGACCTGCCAACGGATGATTGAGATCTAGAGTTACCTCTTCGTCGTCAAAATCTGAAATTCTGGCAAACAGTGGGTTACCCTGTGGTCCCGTACCTTGTACCGGGGCATCGATTGCGAAATCGAAACCTTGCGGGAAGGTAGTGCGCGGTACTTTGGTGAACGCCTCTTCATTACGTGGACCATATGCATCAGTTGAGGTAAGAGTAACAGACTTCTTCTGTCCTTCCTTCATGCCAATTAGTGCGCTATCGAATCCAGCGATAAGTTGTCCTGTGCCGACAGTAACGTCAAGCGGGTCACCGCGATCATATGAGTTATCAAACTGAGTACCATCAGTGAGAGTTCCCTTGTAGTGTAGCTTTACGTTATTACCGTTAGCTACTACTTGCTTCTTTGCTTTAGCCATTTATTTTCTCCATGGTTTTTTATTTTGCGCTTTTAACGCTCTTGTACAAGATGGTGGAGGCGGCGGGAATCGAACCCGCGTCCAGAATAAGTCTAATTGTAGTCGTTCACAAGTTTATTCAGTTTTAATCGCAAACTGAAAAGCTATGCGGTTGTAATCTAAAGCTTACCGCCTTGAGGCTTTAGATGGTTTTGATTTTTACAACTTATCTGTTGTTTTGACCAGATTGGAAAGAAGGCTCTGGTCAGCCTCCCGATTAAGCCGCTAGGCGAACAGAATCGAAGTGATTATTGTTATTAGCAATTATATTTTGTATCTGCGTTTTAAGTCTGCTGGTACGTTTGACTACTTGCACTTTTCTTCTTTCTTACCCTGTCGAAACCGGGGCGCCCCCGTTAGGTTTTTTTAGATTTCTTATTTATTTTCTTTGTAATCACACCAAGTGGCGTTCCGTCTTTTGTATCTAACCAAATGGTGATCATGTTTTTTTCTTCTTTCTTCTCGGTTCTTTGATGCTTTATTACTTTCTTTGCTTTTTTTAGGGCTGCTGCTTCTGTGGTGTGGCTACTAACTAGTTCACCTTGAATATAATGCCCATCCCATTTCCAGACTTTCCAACTCATTTACTTTCCATTACTTATAAGGACTCGGAAGAAGGTTGCTAGCGTTCCTCGCGTCTAGCTTGCCAGTCTATCTTTAACTACCATTCCTTCTATACAATCCTCATTGTCAACTGAGGCAACTGTGCGTGCTCGGAGAGGCACAGGGGTCTGGAATCTACTTTGAAATGGCGAGGTTCGTTATAGACAATGAACCAACGTACTTTTAGTTGTTAAACCTTCTAAAGAGCCGGTCGAGTTCACGACCAATATTCTCTAGACAATTTTGTTCTCCTGTTGTTTCCCTATTATAACACACTATTCAGAAAAATACGACTCTGTTTTGAATTTTTTTACAGCTTTCTGAAATTCTGACACTGATAGACCTAAAAATCTTGCTGCTTCTTTCTTTGACCTTGTGGCTGAGAGAGCATATTTCAAGACTGCATCTCTAGTAAGTTCTGGTAGAGACTTATAGATTGGAAATCCATAATATTTCCCTCTGAGAGATCTAGTAGATAATTCTAACTTAAGAGCAATTACTTCTTCTAGAGAAAGAGCATTGATCATAATTTCAAATTCATCATTTGTTCTCTTGTCTTTTTGTAATTTATTTGATATACTATAGAGAAGATTCTTTCCAGCTTTCATATTTCCTTCTTAGTTAGATATAAGACAGAGCATTCAGGACTTACTTACTTAACTTATATAATGTACCATGAATTTGGAAAGTTGTCAAGGGGCAAAATGAAAATAAATCGATCATTTTACAACTATTTTACATACTGAAGACATCTTAAGCTGCCGGGATTCATCGTAGTCGGCGCTTAAGACATCAAGATTCAGTGTTTTTACTCGCAGCAGCAGCCATCAGCGCAGCAAGCGCAGGTGCCTTCCTTACAGCAAGCATCGACTTCGCAGTCGCATTCACATTTATGTTCGTTGTTCATTCTATAGTCCTCCTTTTATCTTCCTTAAAACTCTTTGCCTACGTCTCCTGAACCATACATATCATACATTTCGTCAATAAAGTGTACGAGATTTGCCATGGCTTGACCCTCGCCTTTGTCTTGGTGACTGGGATCTCTCTGAGCAGTCTCATATGCATCTTCGATCAATTCTCGAATCTGACTGGTTGCAGCAGCAATAGCGTTGTCTGCATCGCGATCAGAAAACCCACCAACAGCACGACCGGGATAGTAAGTGCCTTCTTTAACCTTGGTTAACTCTTCCTTAACAATCTTGTTAAGTTGTGATTGTGTGATTTTCATCTTATAATCCTCCGAAGTCTAATTCTTCTTCGGCTCCTTCTTCTGGTGCCGGTTCTTCAAGACCCATATCTTCTCCACCTTCTTCAGAGCCAAGCTCATCTTGAGCGCCCTTCTCAGCTTCATACTCAGGAGTGGTAGGTTCTTCAGGTGTTCCTTCAAGCTCTGATTCCCATGTGTCAAAATACAACTTGAGGTTAGTAATCAAATAATCGTAGTATTGCTTTCTGTCTTCTTCGTTACCAAGCTTTGCATATGCTTCAGTGACATTCTTTTTAACTTTGTTCCATGCATCAAGAGCATAGTTGCGACCGGTCTTGTCCATATCGCCACTTCCATCGATGCCAGTACCGAATTCTTCTCTTTCGCTTTCAAGTGGATCTGCTTCTTCTGGCTCGGCACCCAATTTAGGCGCCTCCATTTCAGCTTCTGCTTCAACTTCTTCTTCTGGAGCGTCACCTACTGATAACTCAGCTTCAAACAAGGCTTCTACAGCCTCTGCAAGCCCTGCCATGGGGTCAGACGGCTCCTCACCCATTCCATCCTCACCGGCAGCGTTAGGAAGCCCTGCAGCGCGCTCTACGCCCAACGCATTGATAACTGCGTTGATGATATGTGCGCGAAAAGACTTTCTCTGCTCTGGAGAGGTTGTAAGAGTTTTGTATTCTTGTTCCAATTCTGAAAGAGTGTTTGTGTTAAGAAGCATTTGATCGAGAGCATTACCACCAGTATTCATTGATGGTCCTTCGGTTGTAGCATCTTCTTCATTTAACATAGTGCGAATAATATTACGCAGTTTTGTTTCTTCTGTCAAAATGTTTTGACGTTTGTTACGAACGAAACGAATCGCTTTGCGAATGTTCTCACGTAAAATCATCTCATTATATAAATCAATACGGTTCATATTAAAATCCTTCCATTTCAGCTTCTGGATCATACGCGCCGCCATCATCAGGGAATCCTACTTCGCCAGCAGCGCCGCCTTGCTCAAACTTGGCAATCCAGCGAAGCGCGTATTGTAACTTGTCGGAAGGCTTGTCGCCGGGAAGCTGTGAGTTCATCAAGAAATCAAACAATTCGTAGTACGCTTCTGCGCCAGATTCTTGCTCTTCATCAGACAAAGGATCAATATCAATTGAGCCGCCTGTAAACCGTCCTTCTGTGAAACGGTTAAAATTCTCTAATAGTGTTTTCATATCACTCATGTTATCTATTTCCTTTTAATCAAAACTGGGCGGGATCTCATGATCTGGGATTTCGTCTTTCTTGTCCTCATCAGGATCACTCAGTGACTTGCTTACATAGTACATATTATAATTAGTCCTTATTCACCTAAAGCGACATTCGCGCCGGCTCTTCTTTTCTTTAGTGGTTCGATTTCATCTTCTTCACTATAATGAGGTTCGCGCTCAACAGGATCTAAAGCTAAGTTAGCTGGACCCCAAGCTAGATCCGCTTGGTTTTCTTCAATCTCTGGCTTTTCGTGACCCCAACCTTTATCTTTTAATTCTTTGTGGCGTTTGTAAGTTTTAGCCTTTTCTGATTCACCCGATTTTGGGTCGTACATCATATGAGGCTCATACTCTTCTTCGTCATCCTCGCGGATTAGAGTGTTTGCTTTCTTTTTCTTCTTGCTGGCTGGACCTTCAACAGCGCCGCCTGCCATGGCAGAAATCTCATCCATTGTTTCTTCGACGAGCCTTTGAAGTACTTCAGCAACTTGTGCTTGTTCAGGATCGCTGACAGCACTCTGCGCGCCCATCATATTAATAACTTCCTTAGCTTGTCCTCTGACTGCTTGGGGTAAGAACTGCGTAACTGTCTCAACGTCGCCTGCTTCAATAGCATTACGGAAATCAGTTGCGCTAAGATCAACAGTTGTTACTGTCTCTTCGCCAGTTTCGGGATTGACTTCTACCGCTTGACGTGTAAAGTCTTTTCCCTTGACACTGACTGCATATTGTTCACCAGCCAAAATGCGCACACCGTCTCTGGCGTACTGTTGTACGCTGCCAGCAAAACGTGAATGATCACCCCCTTTTGTGCTGACTCCAAGTATTACATGGTCGCCCGGTTGTGCTTTCTGCGGATCGTTATCTTCATTACCTACATAATTGTAGGTCATTTTGATTGGTGAATTGTCTGTAGATACACTAACTTTTACAGTATCGCTCAAGCCATAAGCTTCGATATACTTTTTCCAAAGGTTTAGCGAGTGTTCGGAAGTGAAGTCGATTGGATCTCCAAACTCTCCATCGCTTTGTCTACTGAGGGGAGAGATAAAGATTTTAACTTCATCTGCCAAGACGTTATATTGTCGTACCATAGCAAAGTGCCCACGATGTGGTAACTTAAACGCGCCGGGAACAATAGCAATGGTTCTTTGCCTTGCTGTTGCTTCGTCAAGTCTATCGATGGCTTCCACATCTCCTCGTCCGTATCTAAATAATCCTAAAATCTGATTGATAGGTGCAAAGTTACCAGTGAACTTATACATCTGTCCGTTCCAAGTAAACACAAAGCCTTCGACCGCAGTATTAACGTTGTCGTGGCTCTTGAGTTTCTTGAGTTGTCTTATTAAAATCTCATGGGCTTCATCTTTGCCCGGTCCATCGTAAGTTTGAATCTTATCGATGGCAGTGGCGACTTCATCGCGCAACCGTTCTAACTCTCTTGCATTGTCAAGGATATATGCGCTTTCCAAGCCCTTCAGCATTTCAACAGCGAAGTCATGGATGGCATCTTCAATTGGTCCGATGATCTCACCAAGAAGTTTCTTTTTATTATTCTTTTCGAGTAACTGGGAAAGCGCCGCAATCTCTTGCTCGTCTCTGAGCATCTTGCGCACCTTACGAATATTCAGCCGACCCTTGACAGCTTTTATGTGATCAATAATATGTGCAATCACTTCTTTATTTGCACTCGGTACTGCTCTCTTAATAATAGGAGTCAGTTTCATATCTGTATATTGACCAATGGTCATATTGCCGCTAAACCCTGCATGGTTCATGCGCCGCAGAGTATCCTCAAGGATGCTACGGTCTGAAAGCGCCTGTAGCTGCAATGCAGCCGTCTTGCGTACAGAGAAGGGTTCGTCCATAGTCGCTTCTTCAAAGCGGTCCAGAACGTCGTCTAGCGTCTGTGAGATATGCTCGATTGCAGAGTCGGTAACATTGACAACTGTATCGTTCTCTTCGATATACTGCTTATGACCAGAAGAATGAATCGATAACACATTGGCATCATAATTTACAACATTAGATGCACCCGGTCCCTGAATCTCTGTGTTCAGGAATACCGGTGCCTCTGAACCAAAGAGCATTTCCTGCTCTTCGGGCGTCAAGGCTCTTACCGATTTTTCAAAGGCTTGGAAAGATGCCTGATAAATTCTCTTGACACCTTCCCCGCCCTTGAACACACGCGCAGCTAAGTCATCGGTATTACTACCACCTTTTCGCATGTCGCCTTTGTTACGAGCGTAACGAGCTTCACCATCAACATAACTGAGGTAGATATTGTAGCCATCTGTTTTTTCGGTCCCAACCAATTCACCACGCGCAGCGGTGCTAAGGATCTCCTCCATGTCTGAATAGGAGAGATCAGGATTATCATACAGATGAGCCAAATGCCCAGCAACGCCACCTTCTAAAAGGAGCCGCTTACCACGCTTCTCTGCTTCTCTCAGTAGTTTCTTGTAAAGCTTATCATTCATTATTACCTTTCGCCTCTTCTAGAACTTGTAGTTGTTCTTGCAGAAGGGTAACTTCGTTTTGTAACCGTCGAACAGACCTGCGAATTTCTTTAAGATGAGACTTTGCAATCTCAACTCGTCGCTCATCGGTTCTAGACTTAGGACGAAGCTTTCCCAACACCTCTTCGAGAGATTGAATAAAGCTAGCAACAGAAGGAGTCTGACCTTCAGTCAAAAACCTTCTTGTCATTTTGTCAAAATCAATCGTCTTGCGATGCATTCTACTTCGTACCTTTAGTCTTTGTGGTCGCCTTGGTAGTTGTTGCAGCACCAGTTGTACCAGTGTTTGTGACATTGGCTGTGGTATCAGTCTCTGTCTTAGTCGTTGTTTGAGTTGTTGTAGTGTTGACATTATTTCGGCTTGTTACAGTATCAATAAGGTTTTCAACAGTTTCTGTTACTGCCGCAATTCTTTCTTGCAACATTCTTCTTTTCCATACCTTGCCCATTATTGTTTACTCCACTTTGATAGTCTTTCAAAAAGCTTCTCTTGACGACGTTGGAAAGTCTCTTGGAGCGGATCCATCGACTCGTTCTTTTCATCATCTTTTTCATCATCATCGTCACCCTTCTTCTTGTCAGCCCAATCGGGAACACCGTCACCGTCTTCGTCAGGCTTCTTGTCATCATCACGCTTCCCTTTGTGAGCTTCCGCAAGTGATGCGTTAGTAACTTGAATATCTTCTGCAGCAACGTTCTCAAGAACTGTGCCATCAGCAAGTTTCATATCATAGTGTGTGACACGACCCAACTCTTCATTAAAGTTGTGGTTGACAGCTTCTGCCATATGGACTGATCCATTCATCTGCACTCCACCGTGATGGACGCAATAATGGTTAGGGGCGAAGACCTGCTCACCGTTTTCATTGACAACTTCATCGTGTTCAACTTCTTCATCAAGTTCAACACATTTGCCGGCAACCATTTTCTTGCCTTGCTTCTTGCATTGTTCCTGCGCGCGGTCACCACCTTGACGACTACCTTTGGCAGCTTCATCAAGCTCTTCTTCGTCCTCTGGACTTTGACCTTCTTCTTGGACATCTTCGTCCTTTTCTTTATCAGCTTCAGTGGTATCTGCTGCTTGTTTCATGACCTCGGCGACAATGCGCTGGACCAGTTTTTCATGTTCAGACATGGTATAATACTCCTTGTTAGTATAATTAGTTTCATTCAAATTGTTACGCCTTTTTGATTTATACTGGTCTTCCCAGTCTCTCATCACCATGGATGCGTAAGCTTCCTGTTCCATTTTTCTTAAGTGATTGTTTGTTTGTGCATAGCCATCACCAGTTTCTCCCATCTTGTCAGCACATAAGTCACCACGACAGTTTTGTGCGTGATGAACAAGTTCATGCGCTAAAGAACGCAGCAAATCTTTTGGATGCCGCCCATCTACATAGAGAGTAACAGTATAATTGTCTGGTTGATAATGCGCCGTCTTCCCCAATGGGTCTTGGGCATTAGCTTGATCAGATTGATATACAATTTCTGCTGGTTTGTCAAATCCTAAATATTTTTGAGCATAGGGATAAAATTGCTTGACCATATTGGTCAAAGCAGACATATCCTTGCCTGATTTATTATGGACAGAGCAGCTCATTTAAGTTTATTAATCTTCTCTTGCAATTTCTTGACACGATGTCTCATAACAACTTCAGGAATGATCTTATTAAGTTTATCGTGCGACATGTTCTCGACTCGCAAGCCATTCGCCTTTGCCCAATCTTCAACAGTCATAAGCAGAACCTTAACGGCTGTGTCATCGATACCAAGCTTTCCTTTATTGATATCCATCCAGCTTTGTAGACCCTTGCCTTTCTTGCCCTTGTAGATTTGGATGACAGGCTCTTGACCGCCAGCAGGCGCTTCTTTTTTACCTGCCATAGCATCTTCAAAATCTTCTGCATCTCCTTTGAGTTCTTGGAGAAGCGCAGCTTCGCCATACTCAGCACGATAAGCGTCCTCAACAAGACCATACCACATCCAACCTTGAACATCATCAAGGACAGATTCAGTAACAGTCACACCTTGTGATTTGAGGTTGTTTGCAACGTGCTTGAGAATGGCGCCATATACCTTGCCGGGAACACCAGACTTAGAACGGTCTAGGAAGCTCTGTAAGCCCTTTCCACCCTTGCCTTTGAACACAGACACTGTGGGCGCGCCGGCTTCGCCCTCGCCGCCTGTACCGCCGGCTTCAGGGGTTCCAGCAGGAGGTTCGGCATCAAGCTCGCCGGCAACATCTTCCAAGCCATCAACAGCTTGGTCAACTTTCTGTTCCATTCCACCGGGAAGATCAACAGCTTGATCTGCCTTCTGTAGAAGTGCTAGAATTTGTCTTAGTAGTTCGTCTGTGCCACCGGGATTTGCTTTCGCTTGCTGGACGACCTCTTCTGGTTCAGGAATAACTTCTGCAGCCTTTTCTGCTGCTGGAGCTTGCTTCTTCATATTGGGGTCAGTCGCATTTGCCATCGACTGAGTTACGTTTGTATAAGCCTGCCAAATATTCTTATAAGGGGCAGCAAATGCTTTTAGAAAGCCGCCTAGCCCTTCGCCGGTAGAAGGCTTTCCTGCGTCCATTGATTGACCAAGGATCTCCTTTGCCTCTTGAACGTCTGCAGCAGGAATGTCATACGCCTTAGCGTTTTCTGTAACCCACTTGGCTAGCTCTTCGCCTTGCATATTCATTTCTTTGCCAGTCGCTTCTACTTCTGCTGAATATTCCAGCATTAGAATCTCGGCTAGCAAATAAGCAGAATAGCTTGGCCACTTCTGCTCTTTAATAGTTTTATTAAGAGCACTCTTAAGTAGCTCTTCGTTTACGATATTGCGAACTTGAGATTCGCTGATTTTTAGTTTCATGATGTTCCCCTATAAGATAAAAACTTTTCTTTACATTCTTCTGTATTATAACAAATGTATTCTAAATGATTGCCCCACGGATCGGTTGCATATACACCATGAGTGCCATCTCGATGCTGAACGTATTGCCCTTTGGATTTTGGTAAATCTTCTAAGCACTCAACAAGCACACTAACATGTGGGCGATTTGATTCATGGGAAGACAGCAATAACGCTAAGCAAGCATTGTCTAATTGCAAGCGATAATACGTGTCTTGTTTATGCGTAATTACTCCTCCGCATGCCTCGGTATACCAAGCAGCAGCTTCGTCTAGGTCATCAACAATAATTGCAATATGGTCTATAGTAGCCGACATGATAAAATCCCGCAGTCACTATAAATAGTTGTTAAAACGCTAAAACAACATTTCAATTATCATCTATTGACGATACCGGATTTTGAGATAACTTTTAGGCATTGAGAGCTTTCTTTGGATATTTTTTGAGTGCTAATCCAAAAGACGCTACAATCGTTGCCGTCTATGCATCTGTTATATTTTGGCAAGGTGTTTATTATGATTCCGATACCTTTAGGCGCCTGATATCGTCGATAGTCGCTTTCGTTAGCTAAGTCGCCGGCAACCCATGGAAATTGTGTATCAAAACTGAAATATAACTGTTTAGACGTTACTAGATCACCTTTATTCACCACCGCCCCTGTTATTCTTGTCGGCATTGATTGGATTACCTCTTGACACTAATTTTAAAGAAGTAATCAGTATTGGGCGCTCATGTATGCTCTTATTTCTCTTTGTGTTCATAGGGACAACTTTTGCCATCGCGACCTTGCGTATTTCGCGATCTTCAACATAGATCTCACTAATTATGCCCAAATGAGTTGTTTGACGATCACACAAAGGTTCTACGTCGGTTTCAAGCCAAATAGGTACTGGTTCGTACGTCCATTCAGTCCAAGACACTAAATCGCCAACTTTTAGCTTTTTAGCATGCCGACTACCAAAAACAGTCTCATCTTTCTTCAAAACCATCATATCCTAAATAGTATACGATTTAATAACTTCTAGGAGCGCTGTAAGCGCTGATTCGTCTCTCATTCTGTGATCTTCGCCGGCTTCGACCAATTTTGCGCCTGAAGCGTGAGCTAAAAGCTCGGAATCACTATATTTTACGATTCTGTCTGTTTTACAGTGCAAAATAGTAGAATTTCCTCGACAAGTGCTCCATGGAGCGTATTTCCCCCATGCAGGGCACACAAGGACCATTGGAACGGTCGTATTTGTCGCCATAGCCACTGCACCGCCTCTTGACGAGCCAATAACAAGGTCTGGCTTCACTTTTTCTAACATTTCCGTCGCTGCATACACAGATTGCTCCCAATCAGTCGATTTTAGCTTAGGTGCGTACACTTCGTACCCATTTTTGCGCAAAAACTCGCATTTTCTTGAATTTGGGCTTGACATACGACCATGAAGGAAGACGATACGCATTTTAACTCCTATTTTGAGTGTTTATCGGCAATTGAAGCCGCAGCCCATGCATAAGGCTTGATTTTACAGTTAAAACCGGCACTTTTGGCAAATCCGGTCAGTTGATCAACATATTTATAGGTTTTGCCGCGATCATGTGATGAAACATCGATGTGTAACTCAATATTCGCACTTGGGAAGCGTTCAACCAACTCTAATCCGATATTTACGGTCTTTGCGACCTCTTCAAAGATGCGGAGGGCTAGGTTGTTATACTTTTTATCGGAACTACGCTCCCTAAACCAAAAATAGCGCCCGCCGCGCTGATTTCTTCCACCATGTAGACAGATAACCGAAGCAAATACACATTTGCCACCTTTAATGAAGCTGTCGCAGCCAATAAAGATGTTACCATCGGCTTTTATATGACTTTCAAGCTCACCTTCAATATCTTTCATTGAAATACGATATCCAGAGCCTGTATGCCACACTTTCATGTCAGTATTATAGCCTTTTATGATAGATATGTCAAGTATTAATTGTGATGACCGGGCACTTCAGCCATTTGCTTCTTTATTTTGTCTAATTGCATTTGTGCACCGGTTCTAGACGTATCATCGACCGTTTTTGGTCTAGCATCAAAGTCAGCAAGTTGCTTTCCGTACTTTTCTTCAAATGCTGCAGAAAGTTTTTGCATTAACGCCTTGGTATCGGCAATCTCATCAGCGATTTCATTGTTGATTCTCGCACCTGCGTCTTTTCCTCTGCTGCTCATCCAATTCATGAAGCCTTCATATAGATCTGCCTCCATTGACATGCCAACCTTTCGCATTTCCGAAATAGTCTTGACAGTGCTACGGAATTCATTCCTAATTTTGTTTTCATTGACCCAGCCTTTCGCTACGGTCTGTGCTAATTGAGAGCTAGCACCCTTGGTCGGAGTTGTGTGGTATTCAATTGACTGAAGAGAGCCTAACATGTCTTTTAAAAGCTTAATCATCTCCATGTCTCGCTCTTCTTCCCCAGCCATTACAGTATTTAATACCATGCCTCGGAGATCGTCAGCAGTAACACCAGCTTTTGACAATTCTTGTTTCACTTTCTTCTCTCTTGCTTGACCATCACCCCATTTCTTCTCTGCAATGACTTCGCGAATCAAGCTTTTTAAAGTATTGACTTTCAGAGACTCTTCAACTGCCTCTTCTTCTTCTTCTTCGGCTGGAGCTTCTTCTTCAGACTCTGCTTTTGCAGCGGCTTCTTCGTCAGCGGCTTCTCTTTCTGCATCTTTCTCTTCTGCGGCAGCTTCATCTTCTTCGCGCTTTTCTTCTGCAGCGTCGGCGTCGGTCCCAAGAGCATCGCCAAACTCAGGCAATCCTCCACCAAACTCTTCTGCAGCGGCGCCGGTTTCTTCGCCGGCTTTGCTTAAGTTTTCACCTTCGCCGCCCATCTCTTCCATGGCTTTCTGTAATTCTTCTGCAGCTTTCTGTTCTTCTTCTGCAGCGCCTGCGGCTTCTTCGGAAGCAGTTTGAGATTGTTCGGCTGCATCTTGTGCTAACTTAACAAGCTCCTGTTCTTGCTTACCCAATTCTTCGTACGCCTTAGCTAATTCCTCTTTTTTATCAGCAACTTCTCCAGCCTTCTCAGCAGCCTTGCCTTTCAACTCATCGGATTTGGCGATCTTCTCAAGAGCATCTTTTTTCTTACCTACAGCGTCAGCATATGCTGCCTCTGCTTCTGCGGCGGCTCCTTGCTTGTCTGCTAGTGCTGCTCGGGCTTCTGCTTCTTTGTTAGATGCGTCACCGAATGCTGACGCTTGTTCACCAGAGGTTTCAGCAGCAGCAGATGCTTCCAAATCTGCTTCTTGGACGACTTCTCTTTTTTTGTAAATTTCTCCACTAGGTGGTTCTCCTTCTCCGAACCCTTTCTTCTTTTTGGATTCAGAAATATATCTACGATATTTTGGCTTAACTGAGTTCATGAAATTTTTCTTGTATTCTTGTTTTTGAACTGACCCCATGCCAGAGTAATCTAGCCGCGTATGATCAATCCCAAGCTTGGATGCTGCATCGATCATCAATTGATCAAAGCCCACGCTCCCGACAACTTCATTATTCAATAACATAGAATTCATTTTGTTGATGACTTTATCATCATCGTCACTTAATTTATCTTTCCAGTCAGTTCCACCACTACTACCTGATGATGGCTTTGTCGCGGTCGGGCTTAGACCTTTCACGTTCCATCCTGCAGGACACCCAGCCTCGTCAGCGCCACGGTATAAACCACCTTGTGCCGCTAATCCGCAAACCCAAGCTGCCGCCTTCTTAGGATCAAATTTGATATCTCCATCCCATGCTTTGTCAATAGTTGGCCAATCGCCGACATCAGCGCCAACGTTTTGTGCTGCCCACTGTACCATCCTTTCAAAAGATGGTACGTTACTTCCCATTTTAGGAAGCGCTTTGGTTATCAACAATAATACTTGACGCTCCTTGCTGCTTAACTTTTCCCATTCGCTAGTCTGCGCTTCTCTTTCATTATCGGCAGCAACTTCGGCTTCCATATCGGCAAGGAAATCGTCTCCATGTCCTGAAGCGGTATGAGCGTCTTCGATGTTTTCACTCATTAGCTCACTGATGG
>VMHT01035801.1_pt1 | contig 16626 bp, 10 predicted proteins | sample 4693611 | NCBI WGS metagenome assembly VMHT01 (sample SAMN12280063, study PRJNA550983) | marine metagenome | isolation source: seawater sampled from same location over 5 years 0.02-0.2 micron viral filtrate | place: USA: collected off the coast of southern California halfway between the port... ... | reverse complement strand
CTGAAAAGGGTAAAGGGGAATGAACTTAAAGCAAGAAGCAGAGCAGTTTCTGGAGGAGAGGTACGGCATGTCTGATTTTAATTCATATCAAAGGTCAGCAGCAGGTACAGCAATCTATCCTGAACAACACAGGATTACCTATCCTGCCTTGGGTATGGCAGGTGAGGCAGGTGAGGTAGCCAACAAGGTAAAGAAGCTTATACGAGATGGGCCAGAGAACAGACCTGATACATGGCGAGAGGACATAGCCAGTGAGATAGGGGATGTACTGTGGTACTGTGCTTCATTGGCTAGTGATCTTAACTTATCGTTGGGTATGATAGCTTCACAGAACTTAATTAAGCTAGATAAACGTAAGGCCAAGGGAACACTGGGTGGAAGTGGAGACACTAGGTAAAAAAAATGGGGAGCTAAATGCTCCCCTTTGTTGTTTATTTCTTTACTATTTCTTTACCTGCTAGTATTAACAATTTTCTCATATGATTTAAACTACCAAAATCAATATCGCCTAGCTTATTCCCATATATCCTAATAAATTTAGCCTCTGCTATTTTTCTTTCTGATTTGGGTATTTTTAAATACTGATCCGTTGCCTTTGCTAACGGTCTTTCTATTAGTACTCTACCCTCTCCAACATCCTCTCTACGTTTAACAATACTCTTTTTTAAACTATCACGTTGTATTAAACGTTTGTACTCTTCAAGAGTGTACTCCTTTTTTAGTGCGTCATTTCTATTCCACTGAGCCTCTGCACGTTTACCTGCACGTTTAGCTTTATCAATGTATGAATCCATCATCTGACTTACTTTTTCATTCTGATAGTTTTGTACACTATACATTCTGTGCTTACTACCTAATGTAAAGTTAGGATCGTCTATACCTAGACTAGAGAAATAGTCTAGCGTTGAGTTACGTTCTCTCAAGGTAGTACCTAGAAATAGTTTAGTAAGAATATAATCTCTTTTCTCACCTGTATCTGTTATGGTTTGTTTAGATAATAGTTCTTCCTCTCTATCAGGGTCAATCATACCCCTACTTGTAGCCTGTCTTCTTGCCCCAATTTGAAACTGAGGGTCTGTAATAATCATATCCTGACCAGATATTTTTCTTTCATTTGTTCTAAAACCTGCTGCTCTTTCTAGCTCAACTACTTGGAACAGGGGATTAACATAACGTGTTATATACTGACCAAACAACTCTCCGAATTTTTTATCTCTCCTAGCTTCATCAGCTTCATTTTCTAATCCACCTATCATTGATGTAAATTCTTCAACAATAAAATTAGTAGCCCCAGTACGACCTTGAGGAATTAAGAATAAATCTACCCATTCGTTCTTAGCATCCCAGTCATCAAACGTTCCTCGTTTTTTTTCTACTGCTGCACGAGCAATCCAGTTCATTTGAGCTACAGGGTAGTCAGCAAGAACATTTGTTTCTAGTTCTGTGAATGGTATACCTACCTCTTGGTAGTTATCTCCTGTTCCTTCACCTGCTGTAGCTTGTTCTTCCGCTTGATCCATTTGAAAATTAGTAAAACCAAAAAACAAACCAAGACCTATTACATTGTTGGCTATTTGTTCAGACTCTCTAGCTGTCATAGGTCCACTAACACTACGATCAAACATACCATATACTTTACGACCTACATAACCACGACCACCTGCAGCTAATTCACCAAAATATTCTATGCCGTTTGCTATAAATCTTGGGAACGGTATTACTACTGTTGCAGGAGTTTTACTAATAAACTCTGCTGTTTTTCTAAGTACATAATTTTCTGGTTGTGCAGAATACGTAACTCGTAATGCTTTTCTACTGGCATCGTCTACTAAATTTATAAATGATCTTGCATCTTTGGGTCTTACAGAATCAGAGTCACGGAAGAAATCCATGAGCTTACCTTCATTCAAAGCACCCTCAAAATCTACACCATACTCACGTTTTACTAAACGTTTTAGTTCACCATAAAATGTGGCATTACGTATCATAAGTTCTTGCACACGGTTAGGTGTATTGAGTGTAGCTACAAAGTCCTCTAGGTCTGACATCATTGTGTCAGCTACTCTGTCTATAGCAGCAAGAGGATTATTCTTTTGGCTTGCTTGACCCCTACCTAAATTTAATTGTATCTCATTTAACGTAGTGTATAGTTGTCGTTGATGATCGGGGCTTTGTTCTAAGATGTACTCAGAAAATGCTTTAGCTGCACGTTGATCACTAAACATATACTTCATTGTGTCTAGTGTACCAGTCCATATAGAGTTCTCTGTATAGGGAGCTAGTGCTTTAGTTCCACCTTTAAATCCACGCCTAGAATATTCTAGCATGGCATTAGACATTACATTGTTTAACGTTTCTAACGGTGCTCGAACTAATCCACTCTTTAAGTTTCTTACCGCCACTGCAAGTGGTGCAACCAATGCCCCTTTAGCTATAGCCTCTGAACGTAGAAAGTAACGTGAGTAAAGATCGTGAATTACATTTTCTTTTTTTACTTTAAGTCTAGAGTCAAAGTCATCTAGCACACCTTTTGGTTTTCGTCTGGATATTTGACCCCATGTTGCAAGTATAGAACCTGCTTGAGAAACAGACCCATAAGATGCCACAATAAACTCTTCAAACTTTAAACCGTTCTTTGCCAGTATACCAACTAAATCTTCTGGCTTTAATTTTTGTTCTATTACTAAATGTAACATGTCATCAATACGTGTTGCACGTTTACCAAACTCATCTGGCATTTTCTTTTGTATGTCTACCATTGTAGCAATAAGACCCTCAAAAGATTCTGGTTTTAGTATAGCCATAGTTGAAGCATCTTCAGGAAGATTAATTAATTTACCTGCCTCTGATGACATTAGGTCTTGTGTTTTTACTTTACCTAATTCAATTAATGCTTCCTTATCTATTACAGTTTTACCATCTACCTCTTTAGTAATCTTTACGTTAAATTTAGTTTGAAATGCCTCTATAAATTCATTTGCAATTTCTTGATTGTTTTTAATTGTTGCACGTGCAGCTTGACGTATAGCTTCCTCACGTCTACCACCTTCTTTAATGGCTTTGTTTGTTGCTTTATATATAGGATTATCTAACCACCTTTTAAAACCTTTGCCAGTATTTTTAAGCCAGTTAACTCCAGGAATAAAAGATGCTGTATCTAGAACAACCCAAGCAGCTGAACTTGCCATACCAATTACATCTCCTTTTCTCCACATCCTAGAAAATCTAGACCCACTTACACCTACATCACCTGCAATCTCGAAAGGGTTAGCCATTATATTACCAAACTCAAGGGTATTAATCTCAGAAAAGTTCATGTCACTCTGCAAAAATATTTGCATACCCTGTCTTCTTATAGGGTTTTCGTCATATAAATAATTATATGCAGTCAAAAAAGAATTTTGTAACCCACGTTCTTTTTTCTTTATAGCAACATCAAAAAACTCTTGCTTAGTTTCTGGTACAAAATTATTGTCTTCACTGTCTAAGTTAATATAATTCTGCGCCCAACCTGCGTCTGGATTTTCCATTGCCTCTGCTAGTAAATAGTCGGTTACTTTGTCATAACCTGCGTCTGATGCTCTGTCTTTAAACTTTTCTAAAAGTTTTTGTCTTTCAGTCCACGCTATAAGAGCACCTTCTCTTGTGTTTTCTATTTCTTCTGGTGTAAATACCTCATTATATCTTTCAATGTATTTTTCTACCAACAAAGGTTCAAATCTTATCTCGCCTTCTTCTGTAACACCAGTGTTTTTATTTTCTTTAAGAAAAAATTCATTTATTCTAGCTAATTCTTTCATTAAATATGGGTTAGTGTCATCTTTTACAAACTCTGCAGCTACACCCTGCCCATATATATCTTGTACAGTAGGTAATGTATCATCCGCATAACTTTCTGCTGTTTGAGGTTCATACAACATGTCAGGATTTTGTTCATTACCATAGTCAAACTTTTCAGCCACAACAGTATCTATCTCTGTAACAAGAGGTTCTTTATTTTCTTCATCATATGGACTTACAAAACCTTCAGGTACACTAAAACTAGAATTTTGTTTACTAGTATCTGTGGTTTCTTCTTGCACAACGGAAGAAGGGGCAGTAGCTGTAGGTTCTACTACCCCTGTATCATTTTCTTCTTTATCATATGGACTTACAAAACCTTCAGGTACACTAATTCCCATAGTTACCTCTCAGTTTTGGTAATATTAAAAGCAGGATCATTGTCAACATTAGCAAACACATAAGGAAGAATCATTTTTCCCTCTGCTACCTCTGGCATAGGGTAACCCCCATACTCATGTTTAAATCCTGTGTAAATAGCTATCTTACCCTCTAATAAAATTACATCTCCTATGGTAACATTAGGAGGTCTACCACCACCATATTGTTTTAGTTCATTTATTGTATAAGTTTCATTGTTTGCTTTCTGTTTATATCTTGTAGCTAAACCCTCATTACCCTCTTCACTTAAATTTTGTGCGGCATAGGCTGTTCCTATGGCAGTATTTTTTAATTGAACTATTGTGTCATTATAATCTGCAGTTTGTATTGATGTACCATTTCGTGATCCACCCGATTCTTTAATAGCTTCTTTAAACGAGATATTTGCAGACAGTCTAGCTACACCTGCTTTACCCTGTGTTCCTGCCTCTATATTTTGAATAGCACCTTCTATAGACTCAAACCCTTGACTTATTGCTACTTGTTGAACAAATAGTTTAAGTTCATTCCTTGCGTCAGAACGAGAATAAATGTCTGTGTCTTCTTTTTCATCATCTTTCACTTCACCTTTTTTTGCTTCAGCTAAATCTTTTATAGACTTAGTGTAAGAAAGACTCTTTTTCGTAAGTTGATTCCACTCTGAATTTGGATCATCAAAATCTTCTTTTGTCCAATTTCCTTCTATTAATGTTATTTGTATGTCTCTTCTCATTTCTTCAAGAGTTGATTTTTCAGTAGGTTCTGCATACAACGTAGAGGTCACACTAGTATCCATATCAAAGTATTTAGATATGTCTGGTATATCTGGGTCTATCGCAAATCCTTCTGGTAGTGAGGACTCATTTGGTTTAACACCAGATACAGTTTTAAATTCATCAATACTATCTGTATGCTTTAGTATCGTGTTAGGGTCTTTACCATTTGCATAAGCTTGTGCAGCGTGTTCTAGCATAGACTCTGCAAAACCACTACCCTGTGCCATAATAAATGCTATACGACCATCATCATAGTTCATTCCTTTTAATCGTTCTGCAAGTTTTTTATTTTCTTTACGTGTTTGTCTGTCTTCTTCAGCTCTAGCAAGACGTTCTCTAGTGGCAGCTTCTGCGTCCATTAGTTCTATCTTGTCCATTTGAAGTCTACCCTCTTCAATACTTTCTGACATTGCTCTACCTGCACCACCAAGTGCAGCCATTAAATTAAACCCCATCTGTATTTCTCCTAGACATTAAACAACCACTAGGCTCTTCTAGCTCCATTTCTGTTTGCATTTCTTCTTCTGGTTCTTCTGACGATTCACCTTGTTCTTTTTTAACCATAGCTATAGCTCTAGCAATTGCAGCTTTACTAGGTTTGTCGCTACCTATTTTTTTGTTTGTACCTGCTACATATTCAATGTCAGACTCTTCAGCTAGGTACGCCATTGTTTCCATAAGCACAGGTAGTATTAGTATTCCTACATCAAGGCTATGTTTACCTTCCATTACACCACTAGACTGTATAGCATTAGCAAGAGTTGTTAATGGTATTCCTGTTTCCATTACATTAAATAAATCGTCTAACATTTCTGGATTAATTAAACGAGGAATGTAATACTGCAATGCTTCCTCTACAGTAGTGTACTGAGGTGGTTGCTGCCAAGGTCTGTTACCTAACTCTGCAGTAAGAGACTGCCCTGCAATTGGGGCGTCTATCATTGGTTCTAATGTCTCAACCATTCTTTAATTCCATTCTGTCTTTACGTATAATACTAACGTACTTTGCTATACGTTGATTAACATCTTGTTCTTTAGGTGCATTATCTTTAGCAACACTACGTGATAGTAAACTAGTACCCATTTGTTTTTTTGGTTTACTATCTTTTGGCAGAACCAAGTTGTTCATTGTTTGAAATCCTACATTATACATTTATATTATCCTATATATTAAAACCAAAGTTACCTAACAAACTACCTGCTACAGTTTTAGACAGATCAGATGTAAGAAGATCACCTATAAATCCACCAATACCTGCAGATGACTCTGCGTCAGCTTTAAACTCCGCAATAGTCATTGATGTATCTGCTTGCAACTGAGCAATAGCTTGATTAGATATTCTACCACGTTCATTCTCAGCAGATGTCCATGCCCATTCCATGTTGTCAGCATAGAACTGCCATAAGTTACTATATGCAGACTGAGAGTAACCTAGCAGTGCCTGTGCATTTATTTCATTAGCACGATTGACTGCCGCTGTATCTGCTGTAGCTATCTGCCTACGCCACTGAGCATTAGCCTGATCAATAACTAATCTGTTGGTAGCATTAAACTGATCACGTTGATTGTTTATCTCAGCATTAAATCTTTCAATAACATTTACCTGACCTGCGTTAAACTGTGCCTGTGCATTTGACTGTGACGCATTAAACTGTGCAGCATTATTTGTTAGTTGAGCAAAAAACTGATCTGTCTGGTTCTCTGACGTTGCGTTAAACTGTTGTGCAGCATTGAGTGCAGCTTGGTCTGTAAACAAAGACTGTACACGTTGTTGAGCCTTAAACAATTCTGTAGACTGTTTGTTACTTAAATTAGTTAGATCAGCCTGTAAGAAGTTCTGTGCATTTTGTACCGCTGCCTGTTGTCTATTGTTTAAGTTAGACATGTCCATATTAGCAAGTGCAGCAGCTTCAGCCATTACCATTGCCTGTGAGTTAGACAGGTTAGATAGTTCCATTGTATTTGCTATACGTGAGTTCTCTAGTGCTACCTGTTGTTCAGCGGTAAAGTTCATGTTAGCTATGTCACTAACTTTAGCCGCATTAGCTACACGTGCCTGAAAGCCTTGGTCAAACTCCATACCCATAAACTGTGCTCGTTGCTGTGCCGCTAGTATAGCACGTTGCTGCCTGTTTGACAAGTTCATTTGTTCAAACTGTGAAGTTACCTGTGCGTCCATTTGTGCAATAGGTAGCGCAGATTCCATAGCTGCCTGTATAATAGCCTGACCTGCCATGCTAGATGCACCAAGTCCACGTGCAGCCATTGTAGCTGTAGCTGCTCTCATTGATCCTGCTGCCCATGCAGGTGTTTCACCACCCTCAAACTGAGCCATTAGACCTTCTAGCTGCCCCTGTACAGTAGCTTGCTTTGTAGGTGTAGCAGTAGCAGCCTGTATTTCTTCGTTAAACCTAGCTGCAGTTTGAGCATTAGCTACACCAGATATTAACTCACCGTCCTGTATCTGACGTTGTACAGGATTGTTCATTAGTATTCCTGTACCTTGTGCAGCCTCTACATTAGATACAGATGTACCTACATTCTGTGCGGCATTTATTTGTGCTACCTGTTCTAACTGTGCAGCCTGTGTTTGATCTGCAGTTGCAGCTATTGCACCTGAAGCCTCTACAGGTGACATCATATTAGCTTGAGTTTGCATTGGTAAATATGCTTGCTGTGTCGAGGCTAGTGCAGTAGGCAACGCTAGTGATCCTGCTACCTGACCTGAGTAAGGAGACACAAGTTGATCTGCTGTTACCTGAGTACCAGTTGGAACTACAGTTGCACCTAAAGGTAGTGCAGGATTTTTAGCTAAAGTAGTTTGTACGTCTGTTATGTTTCCTGTAAACTGTGGTTGCTGTGGAATGTACTGTTGATTAAGGACACGAGGATCATACTGTTGTAGTGACACAGTTGTAGATTGAGGCATACCTCCTGGACTAAATTTCTGTACTACACCACCCTCTGCCATTTGTTTAGCACTCTCTGTGTACTTGTCCATCTCTTCTTTTTTCTCAGGGTTTTCCTCTAAGAACTTATCAAACTCTTCCATCTGACCTGAGTAACCAAGGCTCTGTGCAATACGTTCCTGTGCCTCTGGTTTAAAGCCACCAAACTTTTTACCTGACGGTGTAGGTAACTCAGGTACAATACCACCCTGCGCCATATTAAACTGGGGAGTAAAGCCAGTTACAGGTGTAACTGTAGGTGCAGGTGTAGTAGGAACTTGTGGTTGAAATGGCATCTGCCCTGCAGGTTGTTGTCCTACAGGATAGAAACCAGATGGAATTGGTGTTTGGGGTTTACCGTCTACAAAGGTAATACTAACTGTCATACCTGCATTGTTACGATACATACGTACATCGTACTGTGGTGTGGCTGTACTAGTTGTTTGTTGTTGTGTATTATTTCCCATCATGTAAGTTTGACCTGTTTGGTTTGATAAATTACCCATAGTTCCTTGTGTAAAAGTACCAGTCATAGGGGGCATCTGCATACCTGTTCCTGTTTGAGACATGTACGTAGGCATAAAACCTGACCCCTGATAGCCTTGTGGCATTTGATATGATACTGTTTGTGGTAATTGTGCAGGTGTTTGAATTGCTTGTGTGACTACATTAGATGTATTGTCTGCTGTTTGTTGTTGCTGTTGTTGATCACCAGTTACTTGAGTGCTTGATGTACCTTCCTGTGTAGTTTTTGTACCTGTGCTTGTACCACTAAGTGTTTGACCTGATACAATTTGAAAGTTATTTATTGTAGGTGCTACACCTGTAGTTAAACCCTGTATATTAAATAAGTCTTGATAATCTGCAAAAGGATTATATGTTTCTTTTAATGTATCAAAAGCAGACTGATAATTACCTAAAGCATTACCCATAGTTGGGCTTACAGTGTCAATCCAAGATGCATCTTGCACACCAAAGTTTTGTAGTGTAGATGCCATTGAATCTGCATTGGAAGAAAGACTTGTTAAAATAGTACCATTACCACCAACAACATACAAAGCTGCAGGTAATAACGCAGGTTCACCATTTGCTCCCATAACAGTATTACCTGCTTCATCAGTTTGATAACCACCTGCCTGATAAGCTACAGTTGTACCACCATACATTTGTGACGTAGCAATTTGAGCAGCAGCAATAATACGATCACCTTGATATTCAAATTCAAAAGTATCTGTAAGAGGACCACCAGTAGAAACTTTACCTGCACCCATGATCTTATTCCAATCACGTGTGTCAGTATTAGAACCTACAACACCATAAAGCATACTACTTGCTTGACTTGTAACACTTGAGTATTCTTCAGGTGTCATATCTTCTAGTGGTTTACCACCTATAGCCTCAGACAATTCACGCATATTAGGTTTACGTGGATTAGCAGGATCATAACTGTAGTCAGAGTCTACCCAGTCTGGTATAGTATTAGAAGTACCAAAATCAGGCATACCTGTATTTGAAACACTAGTACCAGTACCAGTTGTACTTGTATCAGTTGTAGTATTAGTGTTACTAGATGCTCCTGCTATAAGTGCATCTATATCTACATCAGTATACTTTGCAATCTGAGATCGCATGTATCTGTCTTGACCTGCGGCATCTTTATAGTTGTCAGAAGATCTTCTAAGTTTATTGTAATCACCTTCAATTGTACCTAACATAGAGTTAGCTTGTGCTATAACATCACGCCTATCTTCATTACTGTTTACATTTTGAAGTATCTTATCATAGTTACCTGTTTTAGCAGCCTCGACATAATCAAGGATTCTTTCTGCTTCGCTTTGTCTTTCTCTTAATTCTGCTCCTGATGGCATATTTTATTTCCTTATTTACCCATTGTCATCCACACTGCACCTGCAATAAACGTCAGCAGTGCGACAGTGGTTACTTTAACTACAGTTGACCAGACAGACTTACGTGTGTCACGCCATGCCTCTAGCAAACTTCTCATCTCTATAATATCTCTGGCAGCATCATCGTCAAGTAGCCCAATAGAACGCAGTGCCTCTTTAGCACCACGCCTAGCTGCGTTGTCTAGCATTGTCTCTATCTCTTCTGGGGTAAGCTTGATGTCACTCATTAACTAAGTCTCTTGCTCTAGTCATGTGTTATCCTTTAACCAATATTTTACTTGAAGAAAGTGCTACCCCTGCCAACACACCGCTATCAGTTGTTTGCAACGCTCCAGTTAAACCAACATAGTAAGTTGTATTTGCTGTAAGCCCTGATTGATTTTCATTTACACCACCAAAATGTGTAATTTTGCCAGAAGCGCCTTGAGCAATTGCACCTTCTGCTAAACCTATAAAACTAGCGGAGTCTGATGATATTGATTTTTCTGCACCCTCTGCATATGTTGCAGCTCCCGACTTGGCAAAAGTCAACGTATACTGTACAAAAGTGTTATGAGTACCACCACTTGATGCAACCTCAAAACCATAGTTATCACTAGGAAAAGAATTTGAGTGATCTGAAAGCACTATTTCTGATCCAGTTGAGATTGTAAGACCTGTAGCTCCACTTCCAGTATTTGCAATAGTAACTTGTTTTGAAGCAATTTTATTTGTGTCATTTCCATAAAAAGCTACAATTCCACCAACACTATCTGCTGCAATAGTAACGCTTCCTTTAGAGGTATTATCTGGAAAGTTTATTAATGGTTGGCTGCTTCCCACTGTAGCAGTATTACTTGAGATAGTAATGGTACGCATATAAATCCAGTCATTTGTTCCACTTCTATAATAATACGCTGCAAGCCATGCGCTATTTGTAGAGTCATATATAATTGAACTTCTACCATAAGTAGTACCGATGTTAGATGCAGCCACTGACGTAACGCTACCCGCTGTTATTGTATTTCCACTAACTGAAAACGTCATAACACTTACACGACTATTAGTAGTATCTGCACCGAATATAGCAAATTGCCCACTGTTATTTGTAGCAACATGAAAACTTCTCATCGCTGTTTGTAAATTTAGTTGCAAGGTAGCTACTGAACTAATTGAATAGTCAGCCTGTTGGTCTATAAGATAAACATGAGTATCATTTCCTCTTTGAGCTATTACTACAAACTTATCTAAACTTTCGTCATAACAAACATCAGTGCCTGTCCAATTTCCTATGTTAGAAAGCTCAACAGTTTGATGAATTGACCTACCATTAGAAGAATTTACATAAATACTCGCAACTTTTAAGTCATCATAACTACTCCCAGTAGTAAAAACAACTAAACAAGCTCCACGATCAGGATTATAAGCTATCCTTGCATAGTCAGAAGCCTGTGCTCTTATGTTTGTTTCACCTTGCCTCGTAAGAGTACCATCGGTAGCTCTAGTATAATTAGAAACTTTGCAATAACCATTACTTGGATCTGTCCAAACTTGCAACATATTTGATACATTAGCTTGATAAGCTATATCCTGATTCTGCGTTGGGTCTGCGTTAGTATATGGATTAGCTACAGTGGCTAAAGTACCAATTGTTGCTGTGACTGGTTTAACTTGACCGTTTGATTGCAGTGCCGCTACTTGCCCAGAAGAAAGCGCAGAGCTTGCCGTAAACTCAAATGACCCACCACCCCCTGCATCAGCCCAACTAGGAGCCGCACCAGATCCGCCAGATGTTAGAACTTGACCTGATGTACCGTAAGTTGCGCCACCTATTCCAAGCTGACCTGATGAGCCAAACCTGAATCTTTCCGTTTGTGCTGTTCCAAACTTTAAGAATCTGTCAGTTTGTTCGTAACCGATAAATCCATCGTATCTAGCATTACCGCTAGTAGCGTCAGAAAAGTGAATCAACCCTTGACCAGACGTTGATGTAACAAAAGTCATACCACTGTCTGCGTCTGAAGTATCACCAATAACAAGATCGGCTGCCCCTGAGAGTTGAGAAGAAGGACTTGTGTTTCCAATAGCAACTGAACCGCTGCTGTCGATACGCATACGTTCTGAGCCACCTGTTTCTACAGTAACTGTATCAGCGTCTGCAAATCGTATGGCTGTGTTGGTATCACCATCATGTACAATCTTATCTGGTATTGTTACATCACCAGTAAACGTAGGAGATGCAATAGGAGCTTTTGCTGTTACAGTGTTTATATCAGATGCACTAACAGTTACACCGTCCATTTTGTTTAACTCTGCAGCCGTAGCTGTTACAGCAACACCACCTATCTGTAGGGCTGTAGAAGCATTAATAGTAGGACCAGTAACAGTACCAGTAAACGTTGGACCTGCTACAGGAGCTTTAGTATCCATCTGTGTTTGCACATTAGATGTAACACCGTCTACATGGTTAAGCTCTGCAGTGGTAGCAGTGACGCCATCCATCAGGTTCAACTCTGCTGCAGTTGCAGTTACTCCATCTAGTATGTTTATCTCTGCTGCTGTAGCATTAACACCTGTCAATTCAGCAGGAGCTACTGCACCGTCAGCAAGTATATTTCCAGTAGCAACTACGTTTGCTAAATCTCTAGGTTTACCCATATTGTCTATCCTCTATTTATTACGGCTTTGTAGGCCAGTCAGCATCTTCCAAATTAGGCCAGTTCTTATGCGTTGGCAAATCACGTAGAGCCTGTCTGTAGGTCTTCATGTTGTCTGCCATAGTAACATCCGACATAGCAGTCCAGTCTGTCTCAGCTAGTTTGCTGTCTCGTGTATTACGATGACCTGATGCAGTGTTAGCATCTAGTGTAGCCTGATAAGCTTTCTCGTGTTCTGCTTTAGTGGTCTTCTTGCCATCTTTATCTGTGGTATCAGCAAACATGTCCTTGGCTACGTACTTCTCAACCCAGTTGCCTTTGCTGTCTTTCTCTACGCCATCACGTACACTTGTTTGATACGCACTAGTTGTAGCAGCAGGGCTTGCTAGTACTGGGTCAATGTTCATTGCGTCACAGACATTACTGTTCCACACTTTTGGAAGAGACATATTTTTAAAGACTGCTCTCCATTCGCCTTGCGTTTTAACTTCGCCTGTTTTTCTTTCACGATATTCTGACATTAGTTGATACTCCTTTCGTCAGTTGATTTGTTATCTTGATCACTCTATGCGATTGCATAGAAGATGTAGGTGTTACCATTTTTGTTGTTACCATCGTCACTGCCAGTTACTGCAAAGCCGCCAGAATAAGGATCAACCCGATCAGTAGTAGTAGTTTCTGCGGTAGTGAGATTTAGACGTAGGTATGGATCATTTCCAGAAACAATTCCTCGTACACTATCCCAAACAAACCAACTATCAGCGCCTGACGTTCTTTTAATAAGAATAAACCTAGCGCCTGACGAGAAGCCACATTCAATGTTCTGACCAGTACCATTTCCAGTATAGCTTCCCACCTTGGATACACCTGCTACGGTAGCGAAAAGGTAGGCTATGTAGTGGTATCCACTTGAACCATTAACACCATTATAAGCTCCAACAGTAAATTGTGTAGCAGTCGGTGATGTGTTATTCCAAGCAGCTTGATGTGTTTGTTCAGCAGTGGTTTGGTTTAACTCTAACCATTTAGTATTTCCTAAAGCAGAATGATAGACAAACCAATCATCGTTATTAGCTGATCTATTTTTAACCCAAATCATCTCTGGTACTACACCAAGATTATGGTTTAGTGTAAGGCCCATGCTTCCTGATCCTTGATAAGCAACCACATCGAAATACGAGGGTGCACGTTTCCAAGCCCAACTAACAGCATTATTTGTACCCCACCAATTAGTCTGTAAATCTAAATAATTACTTCTTGAATCCCACCATTTGACACTGCCAGAGCTTTCAGTCACCGCAGCGGCATTGGTATCTGTTTTAAGATGATCATTACCTGTCAATCTTGTCATGGTAAAATTGTTAGCCCCATCACGGTTAGTGCTAAGAGACATATCAACATCAAAACCAGTATTATAAATGTTACTATTACCGTTGTTCGAGTAAGTGTTTACATTAAAAACCTTAGTCGCATCTTCTGGTGCAGCTAGTGGGCCTCTGCGGATTGCCATGTAGATGTAGGTGTCATTGTTTTCGTTTGTGCGAGAGTTATTATCTGTAAGCTGAAATCCTGTAGCGTTTATATCCATATAGGTGACAAACGCTCCTTCGGCCTGTGATTTGTTAGGGCGTATGTCTGGGTCAATCCCACCAACAACAAGACCCCTCATGTTATCAAACATTATCCAATCTTCTGCGGCACTAGCTCTTTTTATCATTACCCACTGAGGTTCAAACCCTAGATCAACAACAGGGCCAGTGCTAGAACCGTTTCCAGTGTAACTTCCACACTTGATAATATCATCACTTCCAGTAGGGCCAAACCCACCGTCAGAATTGTTGTGTGCAAAAACGTAGGCTACGTATGTAGAGTTATTTTCATTGTGATAAGTAATATTAGTTGTTCCACCTAATTGAAATTGTGTACTGGTAAAACCAGATGCTAGACCAAAAACTCCAGAGTTGATATTTCCAGGGTTGTAAACTGCTTCAGTTGTATTTAAAAATACAGACTGATAATCGCTAAAAGTTCTATGCCAGTTTATCCAACCTGCTGCCGAACCACCACTTGTTTTCTTTACCATAACATGACCTGGAACTGATTTTAAATTATGGCTTATGTTTCTACTTGCTGTTCCATCTCCAGTCCAAGTCACAACATCAAAAAACTTAGGGGCTTTGCGGAATGTCCAAGACACGTATTCTTCACCTGATCTATTCCAATACCACTTGCCGCCATCGCTGCCTAAAGTATAACCATTACTGTTAAAACTCGTTATAAGATCGGTACGACTGGTATCTTGTGCGGTAGTATCATTGCTTTTTAAATAATAATTTACACCTCTTTCTGTATCAATCAAAGCATTACTGAAACCATTGCTTCTAACCTTACTCCAAACCAACCCACCTTCGCCAGTAGTTGCTGTGTAAGAAGTAGAATGTGCAGAGCTAGGTGCAGTAAAGTTAGCTGTATAAACAGCTTTTTTAGATAGTCTGAAATCATCTATATAACCAGTAAAACGATAATCATCACCTCCACTAGTTCCCCAGTGAGTTCCTAGTTCTAACTGATTCCAACCTACAGTAGTTCCAGATATATCATCTGTGCCAATAACAGAACCATCAAGATAAGCAGATAATGTGTCATTATGTCTAACAATTGCTACATGATGCCAAGTAGTTGCAGACATATTAGTGGTAGCTGTACCAGTGCTAAACGCCCCCATGTTATTCGGTGTGTTTCTATATTGAGAAGTTATTCCTCCATTAGCGTCAACATACATTCCAATTGAATAGTCTGTATGATCACTAGGATTACCTATATTTAAAATACCTTTAAGACTTAAACTATCTAGATAAAGCCAAAACTCAATTGTAAAATCACTAGTGCCTAGTGTTAAACTAGCATCAGTAACAGTAGCAGTAGCAGATCCATTAAACCTTAATGACCCAGTACCATACTTTTTAGTACTTGTATTAACAGCAACACTGTTATTAGACACAGTTAAAGTATTTGGTCCTGTATCTGTAAGAGCATCTCCACTAAGATTAAGAAGCACTCTTTCTTCAGTATCATTACCTAAATTTATACCATTTTCTATACTGTTTCCAACATGATTCCCATCATACACAAACGTGCTGAACACCTCGTTTACATCAAGACCTGCTCCACCTACGCCAGAGGCTGCTGCTGCTACTATTTTAGAAGCTGTCATACTATTATCCCATTGCCTGTCCTAGAGTGAAGCCATAATAATTACTGCCCCCATCCACTGTAATAAATGCAAATACGTCAATTCCTGCATTTGTAGCTGTTATCGTAGGTGCTGTGGCTGCTGCCCAGTCTACAGTTCCAGGCCAAGTGATTGTTCTTGCGGAACTATCTTGCACTACCTTTAAGATAAATGCACTGGCTCTACCTGACGCTGCAGGGTTACTAAACGTGTAGGTTACATTCTCAGATAGAGTGTGTGTAAACACGTTGCCATCTCTTAGGTTTATTGTAGCTGCATTAGAGCTAGAAGAAACTACTGTGCTTTCCTCTGTTGTGCCGTTGTCAAAACTTACAACACCGTTAGCATCTGCTGTCACAGCTTTAGATGCTGCTGTTAGTCCTAGTGTTGCAATATCTAAGTAATTTAACTCAGCCGTAGTTGCAGTTACACCATCAAGTATGTTTAATTCGGCTGCTGTAGAAGTAACACCGTCAAGTATATTTAACTCTGCTGCTGTTGATGTAACACTAAGATCACTTAGGCTAGAAACTGTAGCTCTTACGTCAATCTCTCCACCCATACCACTATGGCTAGAACAATAGTAGTACAAAGTATCTGGCGCATCTTGCTCTAGTTTAACCTGTGTGTAAGCTCCTGCAGAACCTGGAGTTCCTACTGCTGTTACACCTGTAGTAAATGCACTACCACCACCATGAGTACCATTTGAGGTTGTACTTAGTAGTAGTGGATGTCCTGAGTTGCTGCTATCTGACTGATCAAATCTGTACGTTACTGAGGGTGCGAGTAAACCTAGTTGCTGTACTGTTCCATCAAGAGCATACTTGTTACCACCAGAGTTAACTACAGTAACTGCAATTGTTGCGTAAGGTTGTTTAGCATCTACCTGAGTTTGTATTGCTGATGTTACACCATCAACATAATTT
>VMHT01150348.1_pt1 | contig 16628 bp, 14 predicted proteins | sample 4693611 | NCBI WGS metagenome assembly VMHT01 (sample SAMN12280063, study PRJNA550983) | marine metagenome | isolation source: seawater sampled from same location over 5 years 0.02-0.2 micron viral filtrate | place: USA: collected off the coast of southern California halfway between the port... ... | reverse complement strand
ATAGTTCTCTGGTCTCGGTGGATGCGGTATCGCCATAGATGTGATAGTATAGATATTATCTATGTTACCACAAAATTATGAATGTGTTATGGGGGTTCAAACATTATGGTAAATCCTATTTCACAGGTCTCTACAGATATAATAGAAAGAATGTATCTATGATGCTTATTGGTGGAGAGTATGGGTCAATAGTCTGGAAGTATGAAGAATTAGATCAATACTTGATAAAGTATTTTAGATATAATGATGAAGATAATATAACGACAAAGATAAGAGTAGATAGATTCTCTAGTGATGATTTATTACACCACGATACAAACTTAGGTATAAGAACTCAGGAGTGGGTAGAGGAAGATTATCTGGGTTATGGAAATTATCAACACCCCGAACCCAAGTTTGTAATGGGTGTAGATAAAACAGGTAGGAAATTATATCCTGTATATGCAGATCATGGCAGTTTGTGGGAAGAACACTTTTTCAATGATTTGTGTGAGTGTGATTTATTTGTACCACAGACACATCCACAACTCATGTCATATAAACCATTCATAGAACACTTCAAAACATGTAGAAATATACTTCCATATAAGAGTGATATAGTTGACATGTGTATTCAACGAATAAATCTATTTGAATCAAAAGAAACTAATAAGTATATGAACACGAACGTAAAGGATGTTGAGGATGCTTATTATACTGACAAAGAATTAGTATTCAGTCATCTTGATTTCTTTGTGACTAGAAATAGGGATGTAGAGCAACAACTTATTGATCTTGAAATACCATACGAACACCTTGACCTTGATACACACGACCCTAGTATATTGTGTGAGAAATCTGTACCTAGACAACATGGCAGAGTACATGTTCCCAAAAACTCAGAACGATATGAGTTTGCAAAACGAGTGGTTGATGAATACATAGATACACGAGGGTTGACTGATTTGAGACTCTCAGGTAGACTACACGATAGGATTTGAAAATTATGTACAAGAATAAGAAAATTGCATGTGTCATCCCTTCACGAATGTCATCATCTAGGTTTCCAAATAAACCTTTAGCAAAAATATGTGGTAGAGAACTTGTACTTAGGGTTGTGGATGCTGCTAAAAGATGTAAGCATTTTGATAGAATTATAATTGCAACAGAAGATTTAGTTATAAAAAGTAGAGTTGAAAGTGAAGGATATGAAGCATGGATAACTGGTAGACATTATACATGCAATCATAGAGTATCAGAAGTAGCATCAAGTCTCGATTGTGATTATATTTTCAACCTACAAGGAGACGAACCACTTGCTAATCCAGAACACATTGATTACATAGTAGAATATGGTGTAGATCACGAGTCTGATATGGTTCAACCATATAGAAAAACATCAGAGGGAGATACAGAAGACCCAGATGTAGTGCAGATGGTAATAAACAATGGAAGAGTATTATATCTTATGAGAACACCAGATATAGTGACTGAGAATACTGTTGTACAATTAGGATATTATTTTTATAAACGAGAAGTTATTGAGGATTATAAAAATCTTGACATGACTTATGTAAAACATTGGAAGGGTTTAGATACCATAGGATTCTGTGGTAAATATAATGTTGATGCTTTATTAGTTCCTAATTGTCATAACCAACTTGCTGTGGACAGACCAGAGCATATAGAAAAAATAGAGAAAATTATCAAGAGTAATGAATGAAAACTTCCTATTTTTCAACTGATAGGGGTGGTAGGTTACATTATTTGTATTCAGCACTTATCAATGGAGAGAGTGCATTGAGACTAAAAGGAGATATTGGATTATATGGTACTATTTTCAATCCAAAAAATAATACTAGACAATGGTATTGGGTTGATAACGATAATAATATAAGACATGTGAGTGAGCATAAACGATATGATGACATAGATTGGATTGGCACACTCAAAGATAGTAAAAGACGAGCAAAACATATAAATTCAAGCGAACACTTCATGGCAAGAGAAGTCAATAGATCTAAACCAAAAGAATTAGAAGATAATATAATTTGGCAACCACATAAACTTCATGAGATATTTGATAAATTTTTTGAGTGTGATCATATACTTCATCCAGATATATTATTAGGTTATCATGGATATTCTAAACCAACTAGAGAAGGTTTGAATATGAGTGATGCCTTACTGAAAGATGAAAGGTATCTAGAAGTAGATTTAGATTACTCTATAGATCAGATGAAAAAAAGAAAGAATATAATAGTATATAAAGATGACATAAGACACATGGCAAGATCATGGTTTCTTGGTGGTGGTTGGATGAGTGACATGACAGATGAATTGTATTATAACAACATAACATGTAGAATAAATGAAGCAAGGAAATATCCTACATGCATGCAAATAGCATTAGAAAGATATGATATACCATATGAAATGTGGAGTCTTGATAAAGGAGATTATAGTGTGTTTGGTTTCAATAATGATTTGAAAAGATATGAGACTGATGGAACTGACATACTACTCAAATCACACCACTATGACAAGATAGATGAGTGGATAGATAGGTATGTAAGTGAGAACAATGAAGTATAGTTATTTTTGTCCTGGCAAAGCAGGGAAGTATCTTCTCAGAGAAATGTTCTTATATAATAATAAGACACATTGCCTATTTTGTTGTGGTACACCACCAGTGTATCTTGTAACTCTCCAGCAGCAGGAAAAAACAAGATTATTTGATTGGTATTGGGAAGATGATATTACTGGGGAGTTGGTTCATACCACTCATACAGAAACTAAGGATATACTACGAAATCCACATTTTGACGAGACATGGTATCCAGTCCCCACAAATGGCGTTTATTCTATAAAGAAGTTACTCAAGAATACAGACATAAAAGCAAGCAGCAAAGCAACGGGGTCATTTCATAAATGCTTTCATCATGCTTTTGATATGGATATAATAGTAAATCCATTGGTTATGTTAGGATATGGTGGTGTCTTGGGTTCAGGTAGATTAGGAAAACTTTTGAGGAATCACCAACCCAATCTAGTAAACATACCAATTCATTATGTGGTTGATGAATTACGCAAAAGAAAAAATATAGTAACACATAAGGAAGATATTAGAGAACTAGCAAGAAATCTTTTCATAGGTAATGGTCATATACCTTATAATGACCCTAATTGGAATTCAGAGACACCTGAAAAATACTTCCAGCAGGTGACAAAATTAATCAATCATCATAGAAATTTTGAGAAAGATATTATAACTTGTCTTGATTATTATAATATATCGTACGATATCTTCAATTTAGATAAAGATGATTACAAACAACGTTTCAATCTGGATCAGGTTTTTTCAAAAACCAACGACCCAATGCTCAGTCGTTATGACTTTATAGAACCATGTGACATCATTGAGGGTTGGGTAGATGATTATATGAGGATGTATCCATGAAGTACACATACTTCTCATCAATCAAATCTGGAAAGTTTCAATTACGAAGTAATTTCTGGATGAATAGAAAAAGTTGTGCATTTCTATCACAAATAAATCCACTGTGGACTATCATGTCTAAACCAGTAGGTGTATTAGATAAACTGACATGGTATTGGGTTGGTAGTAATGAAAAACTACAAACATATAATCACTTTATTGATACTAGAGATAAGTTGACTGATGGTAGATTTTGGGAGATGTGGTTTCCTAAACCTGACCCAGTAACAGGTAATCCTTTTATAAATCGTGATGATTTTATTACTCATGAAAACTTCTATCAATGTGCTGATGATATATTATCAAGAGACTTGATAACAAATCCATTCAATCTATTGGGTTACACCAATCAACTAGGTTCAAAAAAGATGATCCAAAATATGCAGCAGAAGAAACCAAAATTGAACCCACCTGACTTTATAATAAAAGAACTGAGAAAACGTAGAAATATAGTAGCATACAAAGAAAACATAGAACATCTGGCATATAATTTTTTTGCTGACATGGATATGATGAATCACTCTGTAGAGTCTGTATGTGATTATATAAATTCAACTATAAAATTTCAGAAGTTTATGCCTACAATATTAGATGAATATGGTATTGAATATGAAATGTTTTCACTTGATACAGGAGATTATAGTAAAACATTTGGTTTGGATAAGGTATTACCTAGAGATAGTAGTGATACCACCTTTACTAGAGATCATCCTGACACTACTGAAAAGGTTAAATACTTCATGGACAAGTATCACACACTATGCTAAAATTTATGTACAAGAGGATTTTACATGCTTGAGGTAAACTTTAAACATTATCCATCTAAACTACATAAAGCGAAGTCAGTTGCTTTGTTTGGTAATGGTGGTAATCTTGCTGTAGCACAGCACATGGCATCAGATATATTCAGACATACAGGTAAGTTTTGTTTTGCACCTGATTCAGTCAATACCACAGCACTTGCAAATAGTGTCGATTGGAAAACACCTTGGATGCAGTATGCAAAGCATGCTGACCTTGTTATTGGTATCACTTGTAGAAAGCATGCAGGTGTATCAGATGCACTATTGAGTCTGAGACAAGAAAGGGTACAAGAAACAATTGATACTCTACTCATCTGTCCAGAGCAACACGAAACATTAGATACTATCGTCATACCTGCAAGAAGTTATCATGAATTTGAGTGTAATGCTATGTGGACTATCTACATGATGATGGAGCATATTGGTGTAGATTTACCCAATTTGCCACACATTGATGAGTAGATATAATTATTGGCAATATACCAAGACTGGTGCTTGGACTATTCATGTGAATTTTTTACAAAATAAAAAAAATACGGGAAATTTTCATCACTCTACACCTTTTTTCACGACATCTTTTACCTCAGTAGGAGAATACTATGTCAAACAATGGTTTTATCAAAGGGGTGATAAACTAAAAACTTGGTACGCTATAAAAGATTTTTCTTCTTACGATAAGATTATAAATGATTGTTTCCCCTCGTCAGCAGACATGGATTTACCACATGTGTGGTATTATGAAAGTCCATTCAAGACATCAAGAAAGGATTATAATATGAAGTTTTGGGGTGGTCGTAAAAATAACAAGGGAGATAATAAGATAGATAAAAATCCTACAGTTTTTTTTGATTGTGCTGGTGATATGTTCAAACTCGACCTGATCTTTTCTCCACATGTTTTACTAGGTTATGATGGTAGTATTGGTGGAGATGATAAGATAACTCAGGACTTAGAAAATCAGACACCAGCACATATTCCACATAATTTGGATGAGATATTACCAGAAATGAGAAAAAGAATCAATATAGTACCATACAAAGAGGATGATGAAGGTCTGGTAAGAAATTTTTTGATGAATGTACTAGGAAACGCTCAGTGGATAAAAGGTAAAGAGTATTATGTCCGAGAATGTGTAAGACAACTGCGTAATCATAAAAAAACTTTTCACCTTATTTGTCGTACACTAGATAATCATAATATACCTTACAAAACATTCAACTTAGATAGAGACCATTATAAAGATTTCTTTGATCTTGATAACTGGTTACCTACTAATAAGTTGATCAATGATCAAGACACACTTTTAGAAAGAGGTTGGTCTCTTAGACGACAGAGACATCTACCAAAACTAATTGATCAAGTATTATCACAATTATGACTGAGTTCAACGACATTACTTATCAAAGGGATGACATATATTGCTTTGATATTGACGGTACAATATGCGACACACCACCAAATGTTTATCCATGGAACGGTGCTATACCACGAATGAGTAGAATAAAAAAAGTAAATGAATTATATGACGAAGGTGCAACCATATATCTTATGACTGCACGAGGATTTATTCATAGTAGTGCCATACACGATAATATTTCAGATGCACAAACTGAAGCAGATAATTTTGCACGAAGTAAAACTGAAGCACAACTCACGAAGTGGGGTGTGAAGTATCACAAATTATATTTTGGTAAACCTAGAGCAGTGACATATGTGGATGATCGTGCAGTGTCAGACCTTGATTTTTTTCAAGATTAGATTGTAACCACTCATAGGATCTCTGATATTCTGAATCATACACGAATTTTTGTGTGTGTTCTAAGTATCCATGGTATGATAGATCATCATACAAATCTTTTGGAGATTTGAGCACGTCAAGTCCAAGCATTTGTATTGTTAGATTTTGTCTTACAGATTTGTCTATACTCATCCAATCTCTCGTCCATTCAAAATATGTCTTTTGGTTATCATTCAACCAGTCATATCCCCACTTCAAATAGTGGATCACGTCGTTATTCCATCTTTCCATTTCATCACGAGTCTTAGTACGATATTGCTCTAACTTATCATAAACGTGTATTTTCTTATCTAAAAACTCAGAGTAGTATACGTCAGTGCCAGGCCAAGGGATAAAGATATGCTCATGACTCATCATATTATGTGCTAATATTTCCTGTCTTGTTACAGGATCACTCATTTGAACAAAATTATATTCACCAGTCAACTCTAACTTATCCCAATGTTTCCATATATCACATGTTCGCCATGGTAATAAGAATGTGATTGGGCGTGGTGCTGAATCTATCACCTGCTGCACTGACTCAAACTCATCCTCTCTTATTGTAACTTGATCGTCTCTTGGTAAGAAGAATAAAGATCCCTCAGGTTTGAATTCATGTTTGCTGGCGACCCGTCCCAACTCCCACATAAATGGTGCAGTGCCATAATATGCTTTAGTATTACCAAATCTTGATACGTTTATTTTATCAGCATGAAATTTTGACCAAGCATATATTAGTTTACTATTGAAACATTTACGCTTAGTATACATGTGATCATATCTACCTATCGCTTCACGACATAAACCTGGTAATATACCAAATAAAAAAGAGGTATTGAGTGGTAAACCCAAATACCTCGCCATTGTATGATGCCACTTATCAGATCTATCTGCGTACATTATATAAAAACTATTATATTATATATTATACCTGTCCGAAGTATCCTCCGCCATTATGTAATGCTGAATCGCTTGCTTTTCTTGAGAACCCTTGGAATTCTGATTTCTCAACGAGTATTGTGTCAACCTCTTCGTCTGTCAATACACCTTTCTCAAGTAATAACTGCACCAAACCCTCATTTGACACCTCTGTCTTATCTTCATACCATGGTGTCCATAACTCATGGTGACAATAATCTTGAATCTCTCCAAATTCTCCGTTTATTGCCTGTGTATACAAATATCTTGAGTGCTCAACATCTGAGTCTGTTGGAGATGCTGTGTATGGTAACCACTCCTCATCTAATGGATAGAAGTCTACCTCCAAGTCGATCATATTCTTTTCAGGATTTGCCCACTTTGGGTTCCTTGCTCTTACTACTTCGTAACTAATGTCTGCCATTGTTTTTTAGGAATAACGTAACCAAAGGGTTGATGAGTATGCTACAGTTGTGTTGACTGTAATAGAACCAAGGTTCACGTTGACTGCAACGTTACCAGCAACTGCTAAATCATCTGTTGCTATAGTTCCTGTTGTACCAGTTATGGTAAGATCATCAGTAGCAACGTTACCAGCAACTGCTAAATCGTCTGTTGCAAGGTTCACTGATCCTGAACCTGTTGCACTTATTGCGTCATCAGTACCATATGTTGATCTTGGAGTTGCCTGTATAAGTGAGAAAGTTTTACCACCTGTTAGGTTACCAGATACGTTCACGTTTACGTTAGCACTAAGGTCACCTTGTATGTTACCACTTGATACTGCTAGATCAGATGTAGGATTACCTGATATATTTGCTGTTGTATCACCTTGAATATTACCACCTTGTAATGACCCTGATCCAGCTGCTGATCCACCAACTGAACCTGAGTTTGTTAGTGCTGCACCTGAGTCATAACCCATACATCTCCAGTTTCCTGAAGGTGTGGTATTATGAACACGACCTGTTGCATCTGAGTATCTAAGACTAGAACCTGCTAATGTATCACCTGGTGCATATTGAGTATTACCACTCGATTGTTGCATGAAAGCATAACTTCCAATTGTACCGACGTTAGCATTGGCATTCAATGTACCATATGTGACCGACGAAGTATTGATTGAATTCAATCTACCACTTGAGTCAATATTGATTACGGGAATGGCGTTGCCAGAACCATAGTTGCCAGCTGAGACATCCGTAGTAACATTTAGATTGGCAGCATTACCGTGAAAAGCCATTGATTACTATTCTCCTTCTTGGTTATTTATAATGTTTATACTTGTTCAAGTACGAAGCGGAACTTCTTACCAGAACGCTTGTTCATAATGAATAGATCATCCTCACCCTCTTCGATTGTGTAATGACCCCATGACCCATCGATTGTGTTTCCTCCACGATGCTCGTTAGATAAGTGAAGGTCACCTGTTCTTACGTCATCGGCATACACGTTTGCCCATCTGACTGAGTTTGTACCCAAGTCATAAGATGAGTCTGCAGTTGGTGTGATAGCTCTAGCATTGAGTGTTCCAGTTAGTGTGCCACCCGTTGTTGCTAATCCTGAGGATGTTACATATCCAGCACCGTTTGTCAATTGGTTGTTGTTAGTGACATTGGTTGCTCCAGCAGCAATACCATCTAACTTACTGTGGTCAGCGTTAGTAAAGTTATTGTCTGTCTGTGATGCTACAGCGAAGTCTATAGTACCATCACCATCTTGATATGTTACTGTAATACCTGATTCAGAGTTACTTGACACCATGGCACCCACGATATCCTGAACCTGCTCGTCAGATAACTGTGTGTTAGAAGTTACATAACCAGCACCGTTTGTCAATTGGTTGTTATTGGTGACATTGGTAGCACCCGAAGCAATACCATCTAACTTACTATGGTCAGCGTCGGTGAAGTTATTATCTGTCTGTGATGCTACAGAGAAGTCTATAGTACCATCACCATCTTGGTATGTTACAGTGATGCCTGATTCAGTGTTACCTGTAAGCATAGCTCCAACGATATCCTCAACCTGTTCGTCAGATAACTGTGTGTTAGAAGTTACATAACCAGCACCGTTAGTGATAGCGTTGTTGTTCAGTGATATGTTTGCTGAACCATCGAAAGCAACTCCAGCGATAGTTTTTGTTGCTGCTAGTTTAGTAGCAGTGGCAGCGTTACCAGAGCAAGCAGCAGATGTTCCTGAACTTGTAATATACCCTGCACCGTTAGTGATAGCGTTATTGTTCAGGGATATGTTACCAGTACCATCAAAAGATACCCCTGCAATTGTTCTGGCGTTTGCCAATGCAGTTGCAGTTGCAGCGTTACCAGTACAGGATCCTGATGACCCTGATGTATTACCAGTGACATTACCTGTTAGATTACCAACGAATGCTCCTGATGATAATGTGATACCTGCAGCAGCAAATGTTGCAAGCGTTGACCCATCAATTGCTGCTATGATACTACCAGTTCCACTGTCAGAGACACTCATACTTGAGTTACCCTGAGTGATCTGAGTGGCATCAATGTCAACTGAAGCAGTGGACAGTGCTGTTATCTGACCTTGAGCGTTTACCGTGATGATTGGAATTGCACTTGCAGATCCATAACTTGCAGCAGATACACCTGTTGATGCTAATTTGCCACTGGCAATAGAACCTGCTAGTTGAGCATTAGTTATAGTACCACTTAGACTACTGGTAGGATAATTGGTAGCATCAGAAAGATCAAATGCTGGTGTTGCATCTGATCCACCTAATGAAAGTGATACACCACCATAAGAAACACTAGAATTAGATAACTTAGAATTTCCAATCGAACCTGCTAACTTACTCGCTGCGATAGAACCTGCTAACTGAGCGTTGGTTATAGTACCACTCAAACTACTTGTAGGATAATTGGTAGCATCAGTAAGATCGAACGCTGGAGTAGCATCTGATCCACCTAATGATAGACTTACACCACCATAAGATACCGTGCTATTCGCTAGATTACCATTTGTGATTGCTGTACCGTTCCATACACCAGATGCTATAGTACCAACACTTGTAAGTGACGATGCTACAACGTTTGATCCAAGTGTTGTTGCGTTTAGAACTGATGTATTGTTTATCTTATATGCCTTACCACTCGCAAGGTTCATGTTTTCTGATGAACCAAAGTTATCACCTGTTGCCTCAAACTGGAAGGTCTTATCACCATCACCTGAATCAATTGTAATACCACCACCGTCTGCTTCAGAATCATCTGCAGAACCAGTAGCAACCTGAATATTTTTGTCTGCGATGTTGACTGTTGTGGCATTCACAGTAGTTGTGGTGCCGTTCACAGTCAAGTTGCCTGAAATAGCAACGTTATCTGCTAGAGTTGTGGTACCACCTGTAGAGTCTATCGTAAGATTACCAGATGATGTTGTTAGAGTATTGCCATCCAGCGATAAATTATCGACAGCCGCAGCACCTGAAACTGTTAGTGTGCCTGTGAATGTATCACTTGTATCTGATCGTAAGAAGGATGCTGAACTTATACCATCAAGAGTGTCTGCATCTAATCCTGAACCAGAACCATCAACAGTTTTGATGAGTGTGAGTATCTCACTTGCAGTCTGATCTGCTGTAGCACTTGCTTCAATACCATCTAACTTAGCATGATCTGCAGTGGTGAAGTTCTCATCTGTCTGTGATGCTACAGAGAAGTCTATAGTACCATCACCATCTTGATATGTTACCGTAATACCTGACTCAGTATTACTTGAAACCATTGCTCCAACGATATCCTGAATTTCCTCAGAAGTTTGGTCTGCAGTAGCACCTGATTCTATCGCATTGAGTTTTGATAGTAATGCATCAGTGAGGGCATTTGTATCTGACTCATTTTCATATGCTGTCTTGATCTCAGCACCAGTTTGGTCTGCAGTAGCACTTGCTTCAATACCATCCAGCTTAGAATGATCTGCAGTGGTGAAGTTTTCGTCAGTTTGAGATGCTACAGTAAAGTCTATAGTACCATCACCATCTTGATATGTTACTGTGATGCCTGATTCAGTGTTACCTGAGAGCATAGCACCTACAATATCCTGAATTTCCTCATCAGTCTGGTCTGCTGTAGCAGAAGCTTCTATGCCATTAAGTTTTGAGTGGTCTGCATCGGTGAATACATTACTGTCTGAAGCACTTTCAACTAATGTTCTAATCTCGGCAGCAGTCTGGTCGGCTGTTGCACTCGCTTCAATAGCGTCAAGTTTGCTGTGGTCTGCATCAGTGAAAGCGTTGGTATCACTCTCTGCTTCGTATAATGACTTGATCTCAGCACCAGTTTGATCTGCTGTTGCTGATGCTTCTATACCATCAAGTTTTGCATGGTCTGCAGTGGTGAAGTTTTCATCAGTTTGAGATGCTACAGCGAAGTCTATGGTACCATCACCATCTTGATATGTTACTGTAATACCAGATACGCTATTACCTGTGAGCATAGCACCCACAATATCCTCAATCTCTTCGTCAGTTTGGTCTGCTGTAGCACCTGCTTCAATACCATCAAGTTTGTCGTGATGTGCTGTTGACATCACACCTGCTGCAGATCCAGTTGCTTCGGATATAGTAGCATTGTTTCCTGTGCTACTTGTTACCGTAACTGCATCAGTAGCGGTTGAAGTCGCTAGGTTTGTAGTTGTAGTGATTGATGATGTTGACGCTGCTGTGATACGACCCTGTGCATCAACTGTGATGACTGGAACTGCAGTTGCAGATCCGTAACTCGCTGCTGTGACTGAAGTGTCTGCAAGTTGATCAGCACCGATTGTATCATCTGAAATGTGTGAGTTAGTAAGTTTACTTGCAGCAAGTAGTGTTTTGATATCACTCGCTGTCTGGTCTGCTGTTGCACCTGCTTCAATACCATCCAACTTAGAATGGTCTGCTGTTGTAAAGTTTTCATCAGTTTGTGACGCTACAGCGAAGTCTATCGTACCATCAGCGTCTTGATATGTTACTGTAATACCTGATTCAGTGTTACCTGTGAGCATACCACCCACAATATCCTGAATCTCCTCATCAGTCTGATCTGCTGTAGCAGCAGATTCTATACTATCTAATTTTGAACCATCTGTAGCTACATCTCTACCATCCACTGTGCCAGATACAGTTATATTGCCCGTAACGTCGATACCTGCGGTGAAATCATGGTTGCCTGTTGATGTGATAGGTCCATTACTTGCTACTGCAACTGATGCTGATCCATTCTCGATAGTTGTGCTATCAATAGCAGTGGTAGATGTGCTTGTTATCTGACCCTGTGCATTGACAGTTATAATAGGAATTGCAGTTGATGATCCTACTGTTCCAGCCGATACGCCTGAGTTTGCTAATTTGCTGCTGGCAATCGAACCTGCCAACTGAGCATTGGTTATGGTACCACTTAGACTACTGGTAGGATAATTTGTAGCGTCAGTTAGATCAAATGCTGGTGTAGCATCAGTCCCACCTAGTGCTAGACTTATACCACCATAAGATACAGTGCTGTTTGCTAGGTTAGCATTTGCGATTGCAGTACCATTCCATACACCCGTTGTAATTGTTCCAAGAGCTGTAAGTGATGATGTTACTATTGAAGATCCAAGTGTGGTTCCACTCAATACTGTTGTGCTATTGAGCTTTAGACCCTTTCCTGATGCAAGATTTATATGCTCAGATGATGTCCATGAGTCAGTTGAGTCAACCCAGTTCCATGTCTTATCTCCGTCTCCACTATCAATTGTTATACCTGCACCATCTGCTGCTGCGTCGTTTGCTGCACCCTTGGCAATTTCAATGTTCTTGTCCTCCACTGTCATAGTGGCAGTATTCACAGTGGTCGTGTCTCCATCCACCTGTAAATTACCAGTAACAGTAAGATTATTTCCTATAGTAACATTACTTGGTAAACCTATTGTAACTGTGCCTGAACTCTCTGCTACTTCAACTTCGTTCGCTGTGCCTGAAAATGTTATGGTACCACCCAGTGCTGTTGCAGTTGAGTTTGATCCATCAGTAACAGTGATTGAGCTGTTTGATAACTTAGCATTTCCGATAGAACCTGCTAACTTACTCGCTGCAATAGAACCTGCTAACTTATCATTACTAATAGAACCTGCTAGTTGTGCATTAGTTATAGTACCACTAAGAGAGGATGTAGGGTAGTTGGTAGCGTCAGTAAGATCTAATGCTGGTGTTGCATCTGTCCCACCAAGTGCCATACTTACACCACCGATTACTATATTATCATTCGCTAATTTACTATTTGCTATCGAACCTGCTAATTGAGCATTTGTTATGGTACCAGTAAGACTAGAGGTAGGATATCCTGTAGCGTCTACTAAGTTGAATGCTGGTGTATTATCTACTGTTCCAAGTTGTACCGATACTCCACCGTATGATACACTATTGTTTGCTAAATTTGTGTTATTTAATGGTGTGGTAAACGTGGTTGATCCATCGACTGTCAACCCTCCATGAAGTCGTACGTCAGACTTAAAGGTAGAGACACCAACAAAAGTTGATATTCCAGCGATAGTCTGAGTAAGTCCACCTACCTTGGATAAAACTCTTCCTCTTGACATAACGGGTATTTAGATTCCTATTCTTGTGTTATTTATACTTCAGTTAGACTGATTTTATATTTCTTACCAGTAATATTGTTTAGCATAAAGATATTTTCGTCTCCTTCCTGTAATGTCCAACTACCAGATGTACCATCAACCTCATTCACTCTCTTACCTACATTAGAGAAATGAAGGTCAGCAGCGTAAAAATCAGTAGCATATATTGCACTCAATGCGACAGAACTCGAACCTATCTCTCTAAGTCCATCTACATCTGGTAACATATTGCCTTTGAGTGTGATGTTTGTGACACTTACACTAGGGTCACCTGTCAATCCAGTACATGAACCTGCAAATGCTGCAGCAGTAAGTGTATTTGTAGAGGGATTATACTTGAGATCTGTGTCAGTTCTGATTGTCTCACCACTACCACCTGCAGTATCTACGAAAGTTATGAAGTGATCAGCAGCAGTGCTATTTGTTGCTGTAATATCAACCAGTGATGTTACCACATCAGTCAATGCTGAACCATCCAATGCAGGTAGAGCACCTGTCAAATTACTTGATGCTAATGTACCACTCAATGATGTTGCCGACAATGCACCTGTTGCAGCATTGAAGGTCAAAGCAGTATTAGTCTTTACTGCTTGCTCACCTGTTGCAGTACCTACAAATAATATACTTGTGGTTGTGTCAGTCGTATCAGCAGCAGCAGTGACTAGCGTAGAAGCACCAGTGACTGTTCCTGTGAGATTACCAGTAACATTTCCTGTGAGGTTACCAGTGACATCACCCGTAAATGTTCCAGCGATTGCACCCGTGCCAGTGATGGTGGGCGAAGTCAGAGTTTTATTTGTAAGTGTCTGAGTACCTGTGTCGGAAACAAGAGTTGCGTCAGAATCACCTATAGTTGATCCACCTGGTAGAACCAGTGTATTATCTGCTCCCTCACTATGAGGTTGAGCAGTTATCTTCTGACCATGAGTGTTCGTATAACAATTTAGTTGTATTCTTCCATTTTGACTTGAATTATCACCCTGAACTACAAGTTTTGCGTTAGCTGCAGTAACCACAACACCACTCGATGCAGAACTTATATTACCCTGCAAGTTTCCTGTGACATCTCCTGTGACATCTCCTGTGACATTACCTACAACAGCACCCGTGTGTGTTCCAGACGAATCACCAGTAAGATCACCTGTCACATTACCATTGACATTACCAGTGACATTACCAATAAGGTTTCCATCAAAAACAGGTGAGGTAGCAATACCACTGACAAGCAAGTGATCAACAATACCTGTGGGGGATACAGATGCTATGCCAGCAGTGGGTGAACTTAGTGTAAGACCTACACCTATTCTTATTACGTTTATCTCATCAAGCACCTCAAACCCTGCTGCATCCTCAAACTTTATACTAGAATCAGCGACAGAGAATATTGATGCAATACCTGATGTGTTATCTCCTACTGGCACCGCCATAAAGGATAGACCCATACCCACTCTGATGGTGGTTATACCAGTATTTCTTGTAAAATCGTTAGCATCTTCAAAATCTAGTTGGTTCTTTTGTATGTGTATAGTGGCAACACCAACTTGAATTGTACCACCAACACCTGTATTTTCTTTTGCTTCTGTTACAAATACACCATTACCTTGAAAGTTTATTGTCGTGGTTGATCCAGCAAAACCAACGGGAGTTACACCTTGATCTTTAACGGTGAAACCAAACGCTGATCCACCACCAGTTCCTGACGGTGGTGCATTCCAAAATCTTTCACCATTTGTGTTAGCATATAATATAAACTCATTATTAGTAGGTAAACCTAAATTAGGTTCTGCCTCTTCCAGACCAAGAAAGGACGGGAATCCATTTGTTTGATTTCTATGTGTAGATAAACCAGCATAACTGGTTACACCAACCTTGCCTGAAAGTAATCTTGCCATTTTACTTAGCGTTCTCCAGTATGCTAATTATGCATTTTTGTGTGTTCAAGAAATCACCTTGAATCTTGAGCACGTCACCTGTTTCTAATACTAATCTTCCATCCAAGAATGACATAGCATCCTGATGGGGTATACGTCCTAATTCTATGATAGGAGTATCTACTGTATCTCTACTATGATATACACTAAATGAAGTTACAGATGAACTTGTTCCCACGTTTGCTACATTGCCATATATGACTAGCGATGAAACACCTGGTGGACATGTGTATATACCAACCTTAGCTGTTGTAAGGGTGTGTGTTACAGTCTTGAATTTATTTAATGGTATCGCAGCCATTTATAGGTTACCTCCGAGTGCGATGATAAGTGGAGTGAGTTGTGCTTGGATACTCTTTTGGAAAGCATCACCAGTGATATCACCAGTTTGTTGATTTATGGTGAAATTATCACCAACTTTTAGATTGCCTTTCTCATCCGTAGATGTATATACAACCTTTCCACCTTGCTCAGATATCGCTTGGTTTGCAGGTATCGAAACACCACCCTTACTAGGACGTGATGTATTGATATCTATTCCTGAACCTACATGCTCAAAAGTATATGATGAAGCAAGGATCAATGACTGTTTGGCGAATGGAACAGTCGAACCAATACCGACTCCTTCAGCACTGGGTAGTGTCTGATCGATAGTGATTGTAGAAACACCAGCTGTAACAGGTGTCGCACTATTTATAGTATAATAAACAGGTGCTATCGTAGCAGTTCCCTCTGCTGTTGTTCCTGAGGTTGGATCGGAAATTGTCACCGTGGGTGCTCCACGATATTGTGATCCAGATGCATTGATTTCAACTGAGGTTATCATACCAAAACCATTTACAACAGCAACACCCTCTGCAGTTGCACCACCTGGTCCTGTGGGAGATGTCATCGAAACTGTAGGTGGATTTGTATTTGTATAACCTGTACCTGCATTGGTTACTGTTATACTTCTAACTTCATTGAATAACTCACCGATATAGAATGCCTGACCTGTAAATGGTCTGCTCGTCAAACTACCCACAGTGATTATATTATCTGCTTCTATCCCTGCAACAGAGACTGCACCAGTCTGATTGACT
>VMHT01067443.1_pt1 | contig 16631 bp, 21 predicted proteins | sample 4693611 | NCBI WGS metagenome assembly VMHT01 (sample SAMN12280063, study PRJNA550983) | marine metagenome | isolation source: seawater sampled from same location over 5 years 0.02-0.2 micron viral filtrate | place: USA: collected off the coast of southern California halfway between the port... ... | reverse complement strand
ACCCAAAAATGAATGATGTAATTGAGAAAACATATAAACTAAAAACTGTTGACCAGACAAAAGATAAAACAATTAAAATTTGTAATCGCACAGATTTTGGTAAACTTCGCAAATCGTTTTTGGAATCATCAAACATAATATTTGCGCTATTCGTCATGAACTCTTTAAATTTTTCCAACATACTTAATCTTATATCTTTTAAATCTTAAAAGTAAATTACTACAATTGATGTACTGTTTTTCTGACTTTTTCCATATGTTTTTCAAAAACTTCTTTAGGCATATTTGGCAAGACTTCATAGAATCTCATATATTTACAACGCATTCCGGCCAAACCACTAAAAACCATTTTTTTAATTCTTCTTGGTATTTGTTGAATTACCGCAGAGTAAAAAAAATTTGGTCCTCCATATGTCATACTAACAATAGCAGTTTTACCTTTAAGAGCATTGGGGATAGGATAACCATAATTAAAAATCAACTTTTTGTATTTGAATGCCCATGGCGGGGTAAAAATGTTTGCAATGAAATTTTCTGTTGCCGAGTTCATTATATAGTTATGGCAAGGACTCATAATTAACATAACATCAGCTTTTTCTAGTCTTTTTCGATAATCTAATATTTGTTCATCGGGTTCACTACCATCCCAAAATTTTATTTGTTTATCCTCGTAAATATTAATTAAATCCACTTCATAATTAAGAGCATTACATTCTGCGATGAATACGTCTCTACACGCTGCATTAAAACTCGTTCCAGGTTTATAATTATGATGACCAAAAATAATTAAAATTTTCTTAGACATTATTCCTCTTTATCTTTCTTTGTTTTATGCAATCCTAAGAATATGGAAGTTCCTAAACCAACTAGGAGTGCACTAGCTATCCAAGCGCCTGATTCAGAGGAATATAAAATTAGTCCACCCGCCACTACAATAATGATGCCTAAAGTGCGATGATCCATTAAATCCTTATAACAACAAACTTTTTTTGATCAAATTAATTATTGTATTGCTGTTAATTATGAATTAGGATTCGATAACCATTAAGCATGGTCAAAAAGCTTATCCATAAGACATGGATGACCTATAGAGGTTGCAAAGTCGTAGAACAAAAAGGAGTTGCTATGAATAGATTTAGCAAACTGTATAAGAATTCTGCGAATCTAAAAAAAGCCGAGCAGAATTTCAATGCAGTTTTTAAAAACCAAAAAGCCGTTGAAGCCAATGGTAATGGTACATCGGGTATTAGAATATCTGAAGGTGCCAACAAAGGTAAAATTCTCGGTCACAATAAAGCAGAGAAAAAAAAGCTTTAATTTCTATAGGGCGGGCTTTAATTAGCCCGCTCAAGTCTATAAAGTTCTCACAAATGAAAAAGCAAAATTTCTTTGATCTAAGCTTCGATCGTCTTAAAAAATTTTTAATTGAAAAGGTAGCTGTACCTGAAAAGCAAGCTAAGATGAGAGGTGAACAGATGTTCAATGCAGTATATAAAAAAAATATTAAATCTTTTGATGAACTTACAACTTTTAGTTTAGAATTAAGAGAAAAGATTAAAAAGTTAATTAGCTTAGAGAAACCCAAAGTAATTGATGTTCAAGAAAGCAAAGACGGTACCATAAAACTTCTTTTAGAATTAAAAGATAAAAGAAATGTTGAAACTGTTTTAATTCCAGATAAAACAAAAAGTCGCTACACTATATGTTTATCTGTATCAGTAGGCTGTTATCTCAGTTGTGATATGTGTGCTACTGCTCAAATTTCAAAAAAATTGGTTAGAAACTTATCAGTTTCAGAAATAACTTCACAAATTATTTTATGTAAAGAATATCTTAAAGATTGGAAAACAAGTGACAAATTAATAAAGACACAAGTAATAATGGGCCAGGGTGAGGCCGGGTACAACTTAGATAATTTAAAAACATATATAGAAATTGCAAAACATAGTAGCGCCCTAGATTATGGTCGCACGCGAATAACTGTTTCAAGTGTTGGGTTATGTAATAAAAAAGAAGAACTTAGTGTAATCGAATGGATTGGTAGAAATATAGATACATATCTTGCAATTTCTTTACACAACTCAATAAATTCACAACGTGAAAAGTTGATGCCTATTAGTAAAAAGTTTTCAATTGATAGCTTAATACCTGAATTAAAAAAATATTATGAGATTACTAAACTACCAATATTCATCGAATATATAGCCCTAGAAGCCAATCTGTCAGAGGAACATGCAAAAGCTTTAATTTCAATTATGAAAAAAGTTCCAAGTAAATTAAATTTGATCGAATTTAATCCACTAGAAAACAGAAATTATAAAGCTGCTTCTAAAGAGACAATAGACAAGTTTTCTAAGATAATACAAGATAATGGTTTCATGGCTTTATTTAGAAAATCAAAAGGTAGAGACATAAATGCTTCTTGTGGGAGTTTGGCTTTGAAAAAAATTAACTGATGTACGAAGGTTTAAAAATATTATTGGGAGCTACAGTAGGTGACGCCGCCAGTCGCCCGCTTCACTGGATTTACAATGAAAAAAAACTTAAAAGCTATATTAAAGGTAAAAAAGAAATTGCTTTTTTTAAAAAAAATAAATGTCCTTTCTACTCCGTAGGACTAGGCAAAAATTCTGGCTACGGTGATATGGCTCAGGTAATGTTTCAAACAATAATAACCTCAAAAAAAAAATCAGAAATACTTAAAAACTTTAAAAAAAATATAGTTAAATTTTTTGGCCCTGGTTCTAACTATTGGAAAAATTTAAATGAGAGAAAAAAATATAAAAAAATTAAATGGAAGCGCGCTCTACAGGGGGAGTGGATACATCAGAATACGCTTGAGACTATTCAAAACATTAAAACTAAAAAAAAAGTAACAGGCGGAACAAAAGTCAATGAAACCGACGGATTTCTGAGTGCAATTTCGTATTATTTTTTAGTAAGCAAGAATGAGAAGGAAATTAAAAAAGTTATAAGAACTGTAGCAAACTCACGTATTAATGAAGTTTATGGTTTAGCTAGATTGAAAATTATAGATTTAGCTAGCCAAGGCGAAAATAATCCTATTCAAACGTTTATAAAATTGAACAAGAAAAATAAGTATTTTAAGGAAGTAGTTAAAGACATTCAGAGGGTTTTAAAGCTTAAAAATCAAGATCATACTAAAGTCACTCGCATGCTAGGCAAAGCATGTTCAGATCCTGGAAATTTTAAAAGTTCTATCCATTGTATAATTACCACAAGTAATTACGAACCAGCTATTAATAAAACAATTAAAGCGGGCGGATGCAACTGTAGCCGTGCAGGGTTTATCGGTTCTTATTTTGCAGCATTAAAAGATAGAAACATTCCATTAGCCTGGATTAAAAAGACAATTCCTGCAAAAAAAATTTTAGAATACATTTAAAATAGTGTCACTAGAAACAAATACAGAACTACCAAAAGATTTAAAACTTACTAAAGAATTTCTTGAAGCATTTAAAGTCATGAATGAAACCTCAAAAAATGTTTTTATCACTGGTAATGCTGGAACGGGAAAATCGACTTTGTTAGAATATTTTAGAGAAAAAACAAAAAAGAATACCGCGATAGTTGCTCATCAAGGGATCACTGCATTAAAAGCTAAAGGCCAAACTATTCACTCATTCTTCAAATTTCCAATTCATTTTGTAACGAAAAAAGATGTTAAAACGTTAAGAGATAGGGAATTAGTTCGTAGGTTGGATACATTAATTATAGAAGAAGCATCTATGGTTGGAGCTGATATATTTGATGCCATTGATACTTCTTTAAGAAAAAATAGAAGTATAGATAAACCTTTCGGTGGTGTTCAAATAATTTTGTTTGGAGACGTAATGCAGCTAGACCCTATCATTGGAGGTGAAGAGGAGTTGTATGAAAAATTTTATCCGGATGGTTCTTATTTTTTTAATTCAAATATTTATAAAGAATGTCAGTTTAAAAAGATTGAATTAACAGAAACTTTTAGACAAAAAGAAAAAAAATTTGTAGACCTTCTAAATAAAATACGCCAAGGCGTAATATCAAAAAAGGAACTAGAAAGTTTAAATAGTAAGGTTATTGAATATGAAAATTTACCAAAAGATGTCATCGTACTAGCACCTAGAAATAATAAAGTTGATGATATCAATTTAAGTAAATTGTATGAGCTTAAAACAAAAACATTTATTTATTCTGCAATAGTAAAAGGATCTTTTAAAGATTCAGAGGCTCCAGTAGAGCGAGAATTGAAACTTAAGGTAGGAGCTCAGGTAATGGTTGCAAAGAATGATACAGATCCTGAGAAGAGATGGGTTAATGGAAGTATTGGAGTAATTCAACATTTATCACATGATGAAGTGAAGGTTTTGATCAAAGAAAAACTTTATACCATTGGTAAAGCAAAATGGGAGAAATTTAACTATCAAATAAATGGAAGTTTTATTCAGCAGAAAGTTGTTGGTTCATTTATTCAGTTCCCTTTCAAATTAGCTTGGGCCGTTACGATACATAAATCACAAGGTCAAACCTTTGATAAAATTGCTCTTGATCTTGATACTGGTGCGTTTGCTCACGGTCAAACCTATGTCGCTTTGTCTAGAGGAAAAACATTGGAAAATACTTTTATATTGTCAAAAATAAATCAGAAGGACATAATTTTTGATAATCGAGTAAAAGATTTTCTAGAAAATAAAAAAACTATTAAACGTCCTAGTAAACAGGTTATAAGCAAAAAATCATACGGCTCATTAGATGATCAGAAAGACAAATTAGGCTGGAGCGTTAGCGATGATAGAAAACTTATTGCTTTATTTAAAAGAAAAGTGCCAGAACATGCTTTATCAAAGATATTTAAAAAAAGCCTTAAGGAAATAAAAGAGAGAATTATTTATTTAAGAAATAAAGACTAGTGGTAGCCTTTATTGATCTTCTCTCTTAATTTTTTTTGGTAATACTTTTTGGCTAAATCTGTAGATAGAAAAGATTTGCTTTGCTTAGCTGGATTTTCAATACCAATTCTACCATAGCAAATGTTTATCGATTTACCTTTAAGTTCTATCTCCCAGAACTTATTAGATTTAGCATCAGTATATTCTAAGTGTTTTTTCATATTAGTTTACAGCTGTTTTATCCTCTGGATCATCGATATCTATGATTTGGTTTTCTTCCAAAGAACTTGTAGGCATATCTTTAGCTTCATTTAAACCATGTTTTTTCTGGAACTTTTCAAAAGATTTCTCTAACGAATTTTTAGAACCCCAACCCGTATCAACTACTTTCTGCAGGTTCAACGCATGGTCTCTAAATGATTTAACCGTACTCTTTAAAGATTTTTTTAAAGAGACAAACTTATCAATCAAAAAAGTAGCATTTTTTGAAATCTCTTTCACATTTTCCATTTGTTTATCTTTACTTTTGATCGTTTCAATAATTTTTATAACCGGCAATAAAGAACCTGGACAAGCTAAAATTATATTCTTTTTATAAGCTCTATCCATTAATTCAGTATCTTCTTCGATTGCCGCTAGGTATGCAGGAACAAATGGAATAAAAAGGATAACGCTTGGAAAAATATTTTTATCCAATATCTTTTGATAGTTTCTCTCTGAAAGAGTTGTTATATGTTTATCTATAGCCGATATATGTTTTTTTAAATAACTTTTTCTAGTTTTTTCATCATTCTTTTCATTCACAAAATTTTTCCAATCAATAAGCGATACTTTACTATCCACAACAACATGATCTTCTTTTGACAAATTCATAATTACATCAGGTCTAACACTCTGTAATAGTTCGTCATTTACTTGATTATAAACTTTACTTCCTTCTTGAACCGTAAAGTCAGTATTAATTGATAGCCCGTGTATTTCTAATAGTTTTACAAGAAGTTTCTCTCCAAAATCACCTTGATACTTGACGTTTCCCGTAAGTTTATCGACAAAGTTTTTAGTATCGTTAACATATTCTTCATATTTTTTTACATCTCTTTCGGTGTTTATTCTCCATTTTTCAACATTATTAATTGTTTTTAATTGTTCTTTAGCATTCTCTCTTTCTAATTTTAGAGTGCTACCTATCTCATCTTTTGCTTTATTTAATAATGCAACTTCTTTATGAAAAGCTGCAATTTGACCCTCTAGTTTTGTATTTAATAAAGCTTTCTCTTCAAGCGCAGATCTATCAACTAAGTTTGAGCTTTTAGTCTTAAAGTATAAAAACCAAAATATAGAGGCTAAGGCAAATCCTACTAATGTATAAATTAAAGGTTCAAACATTAGTGTAGTACCTTTTTTGTAGTTTCTTCAATATTTTCATCATTGCTCACAAGTTGCGGAAAAGACGTTTGCAGATATTCTCTTTGATTCTTCATGATTTCATCAGAAGATGTTTTGTTGGCTAAATCATAATCTGAAGTATGAAGATTAAATACTCCCATTTGTTTTACATGGAAAAGAGCTGCATAAATTCCCCACTGTTTGTCGATTTGACTAGTATCTATAATTTCTATTATCTCATCGCACTTTTGTTTTAGTACAGTGTTTAATCTGTCTTTTTCACTTTCTCTTAACTTTAGTTTTTCATCAGCCTCTTTATCTATTTTTGGCTTATTGAAAGGAACTACATTATCTTTTGACTTGTTTTTTTTTGTTTTAGGCATTTTTTTCTCCTTTTTTGTTAATGAGTAAAAAAAGACAAGTAAAAGGAGCAGAAAGGAAAGAAAGAAAGGACCTCCTAATATTCGTCTTTTTTTTACTCATAAAAGCACTTAATCACACAAATCTTTGCATGTCAACAGTGAAATTGATTTTTTTTTACTTTATTTTTGCATAAAATAAGTATATATAATGAGCATGGATTCTAAAAAAACACTATTGTCTATTAATAGGCTACTTTTAACTAATTTATTAAAGTTTGCTGGCTTATCCCAAAGTCAATGTTCACTAACGCTTTCACATCATAGGAATTCGTTGGTAGGTTATATTTATAGATACGACAAAAAGATATTTCCAAGAAGTTTTTCTTACTTCTTCCTTTTAAGTATTTATCGCGCTTTAGCTAAAAAACATAATCCTAAAGAAAAAATTAGTAGATTTGATTTATTTTATAACATGATAAGTAAAAACGGGGGAGTTATTGAAAAACTCTTAATCCCAGCACTAGAGCATCACATATTAGCAATTAGCAGTCTTAATCCAGGTATTAAAATAGGATCCGGAGAAAATATCTCAATAAATAAGAATGATATTTTTGATCAAGATGAATTAACTATTTTAGATAAGTATATTGAAAAAATTGAGCCTGAAAAATATGAAGATTATATAGGATTTTTACAAGGATACGAAAACACTGAAGATTGGCTACAGAATATGATAGGGGAGGATTTTGAAGCTATCGATGAGATAAAAGAAACTTATACCGATGAGTACAAAAATTTTGAATTAGAGATCAAAGCCATTAAAGATTTTTATATAATTTGTGAGAGTTTAAGAAAGATCTTTCTGCCAAACTTCTTTTCACCTTCAGATTATAAAAAGATAAACTTTATTAATTCAAAATCAGATGGTTTTTTAATGAAAAAAAGTGCAATTCGTAAAAACTTTTCAATTAGTGATTTTTCTAAATTATTCTTGGTTAAAGTTGAAGATGATTATATGAGTCCTGCAATTTCAATTGACGATGAATGTTTAGCCATAAAGACGACTTTAGGTGAAACAAATGCATTTAAAGGAGGTTTATTTGTTGTCAAAGAATTTAATAAGATATGTATCAGACGACTGCAATTTACAATGTTCAAAGATACTTATCAGATTATTTCTATCCCTGATAATAATAAGTATTCTAGACAGACTATCGCTGCACTGGACAATAAAGGAAAACCTAGAAAAGATTATATAATTGGCAAAGTAATTTGGAAATCAGGATTTACTAATGAAAACAATACTATTATGGATAAAAATCTTTTCGAGCAAGATTTTGAAATTCCAGAGTTTTTAAGCAGAGGTTTAAAATCTGAGCCGAATTTATTTTCTGATGAAATTAATGAAATACCCAATGAAGATATTAAAAAGAAAAGAGCTTAGGAGAATAAAGATATGATGTTTGCGTGGTTTGACATAGAATCAGATAGTGGTGCGTGTGGCAAAGCTTCTGTACTTTCAATTTCAGGAGTGCTCTCAAACGATAATTTTCAGATCTTAGATGAATTTACTTTGTTGTCTAGACCAAGAAAAAGCAGACCTTTAGAAGTTGATGCAATGTTAGTTAATGGTCTTGATATAGATCACCTGATCAAGCAAGATACGTACGGTGTCATGCTTAAAAAATTAGAAGAAAAATTTATTGATTGGAAAAAAAAGGGAGCCATATTTGTCGGCTTTAATAATCACAACTACGATACAGTCTTGCTTAATCATAGTTTGTTTGTGAATTTAAGATGGCCTTACCTGACTAATTCCGACTCGTTTGATTTATTGCCTGTTGTGAGATCAGTAAATCTTTTTGCACCTAATTCCATATCTTTTGAATTAAATGATAAAAATCTCCCTATATATAAACTTGAGTCGGTTTGTAGAGTGAACAATATAAAAACTGAGAGCCACACCAGCTATGGTGATACTGTTAGCACCATGAAGCTAGGAGAGTTGTTAGCTAAGAAAGCTCCTGAAGTTTTTAAGGCATCTTTAGCGTTAAGAAGAAAATCTGACGTACTTCCTAAACTTCAATCGACACCAATATTTTGTTGGATGGAAGCCTGGAGACAGGCAAAAGTCTACAGCGGAACATTTCTTGGTGAGGGAGTTTTTCCTGGTTGGTACCTTACTTATGATTTACGTAAGTCACCAGAGGAAATCCTAAGCGTTTTAAACGACACTGACGCATTTAAAAAAGAATTGGATGCATCACCTAAATGGTGCAGAACCCAAAAGGCAAATCGTTCACCTCTTTTAATGGATAAGAAATATGCTCTTAATGATGATGTTTATAAAAACTTGGGAATGAAAGAATTAGAGAGAAGACAAAAAGTTATAAGTCAAAATAGAGAGGAAATATTAAATAAAATTAAGACAATTCAACAAGACAGACTAGATGAAAAAATGGAAAATGATCAACGAAAATTAGAGCCTGAGCAAATGATATACAAATTAAATCCATCTATTGAGGAGAGAAAATTAATGGATGCATTTAATCTAGCGGAAACAAATGACGAAAAGAAAAAGATATTTAATAAATTTAAAAGAGATGAAATAAAGACTTTAGCTGAAATGGTTATTTATGAGGAACATACTGAAGAAGATTTTATTAAGATATTAAGTAAAAGAGATTACACAAGAATAAAAAAAAGAATAGCGAGTTTTATTCTTAATAATGATGGTGACGACTCAGTATTTACTAATATACCGGCACAGTTTGCAAGGCTTGATACTTTAAAGCTACAAGCTGAAAATGATGAAGATGAAGAAAAAATGAAAAAATTAATTAAACTCGATAAGTATCTTTTTAATATGCAATCAAATTACGAAAAATATATTTAGATATATGAAAACAAGAATTTATTATCATTTTAAAAAAAGTATTAAAGGTAGAATTAAATACATGAAGCAAATGGAGGATTATTTTACTTACAAAGAACTTTATAGACAAACAGAGTATAAATTACTATTCAGATTACCCTTAACAACTTTAATGCTTTGGCTCATAAATTTACCTACAAATATTTTAAACTATTTCTATTATCTAAAATACAAGCGTGATTATGAAAGAGCTGTGGTTGATGTTGAAATAATGAGAAAATATATCGATGAGGAAGATAAGAAAGAAAAGTTAAATAGATTAAAGCAAGAATACTCTGAATTAATGGATGAAGTGACACCATATCTAGCTAAAAGTAATAAACATCTTCATAAAGATAACAATGACAAATATCATTAAGTTTCATAATAAAAAAGAGTTAGAAAATTCAATTACAGAAATTCGAATAGAAGAAATTAGAGATTATGAAAATAATGAATTTTATTATTATATTTATTGCGTCAAAGATACAGGTGAGAGAATTGAAGTTGGTAAATCTGAATGCAAGCCTCAATGTTATAAACAGGTATCTATTTATAAATAAGCTACAGGTTGACTTTAAACTTTAAATAATTATCTATATGTCATGGCTGAACTTAAAGAAATAACTGACGAAACCTTTGAAACTTTTTTAAAGGAAGATGATAAAATCAGAATCATAAAATTAGGAGCTGAGTTCTGTGGGCCTTGTAAGGCTAGTAGAGAACCCGTTTCAATTGTTGCAGAAAAGCTAAAAGACCAATGCGAAATCGTTGAGCTGGATATTGAAAAAGCATTAAACACAGCGCAATCATTAAATTGCAGAGCAGTGCCGTTATTTGTAAAATTTAAAGGTAAAAAAGAAATTTCAAGAAAACCAGGTTGGTCAGATGTTCAAACTTTTGAAACATGGGCCAAAGAAACTCAATAATTTTTTTTTAGTAAATATCCCATCCAGTATAAACTACCTGTTGCCAACCATAGTGTTTTTGACTTACTTGATTGAATAACTTCCTCAAAACTACTTCGTATTTCTGATTTTATTTTAAGCTTATCAGCTACAGCTTTGAGTTTTTCCTTTGGAATGAAATTATTCTGTTCTGGGTTATCTAAGAAATAAAGTTTTTTAAACTTGCCTTTAAAAGGCTTTAGGAAAGATACTGGATCTTTTGAGTTGATCATACTTATAACGGCATACTTATTCTTAAATTTAAATTCATTCATAACCTTAACTAACCTTTCAGATTGCTGAGCATTATGAGCTCCGTCTAGTATGAGCTTATCTTTTGAATTCAAATTTCTTAATAATTTTCCTTTTCTTACGATCTGAAGTCTGCCTTTAATATCTACTTTTAATAAACCTTTTTTTATAGTGTTGATAGGAATGTTATTGTCTAAAGCAAGTTTAATAGCCGGTGCCATGTTTTCATACATATAGTCACCAATTAAATTGGATTTTATTTGAAAACAGTAAAGATTGTCTTTGTAGAAATATCTTTTATTTTTCTTAATTATTTTAAAATCTGAACCATAAAAGAACTTATCAGAACGATTATTTCTTAAGTTATATTTGATAAGTTTTAAAACTTCAGGGTCTTGTTTGCTCACATAGACTGCTGATTTTAAAAAAGATGTTTTTTCAAAAACTATCTCTTTAAGTGTTTTAAAGTTTCTTTTCTTTGTTTTTGTCCAGTTAAGATGATCCCACGAAATAGGACTTATAATATGATAATTAGGTTTATTAAATAGAGCCCGCATTCCATCTAGTCTTCCAAATAAACCAAACTCACCAATTGCCCAGTCTAATTTGAGATCTTTGATAAATATTCCAAAAGCAATAACTAATTTTTCAAAGTGCGTTAAGTTTTTATATTTAGCCACTTTAATTAAGATATTTTTTAATTTGTTTAGTTTAATAAATTTTTGATTATGTTCGAATCGTTCCGTAATTGAAATTAAGTGAGGAGAGTAGGTGGCTGCGTACTTTTGTCTGTGTTGTATAAGTATGGATTTAAAGATTTGTATTATTGAATTTTTAGCAGAAGTGCCATTAACAGTAAGGTATTTAATATCAAGTCTATGAGTAATTTTTAGTCTTTTAATTACTTTTTTAATTCTAGTTAGACCTAGTCTAATTTTATGTTGATTAAGAGTTAAAAGTTTTTCTATGTTGATTTGTTTATTAGGCGATTTCTCTAATAGATCTATTGATCGTGACATTGCTTCTATCCTGTGCTTCTTCTTTTTCTTTTTCTTTTAATTTTAGAAGTATAGATAGAAGATTGTAAATTTCATCTCTTAATTTATGTCTTGGAATTATTTTATCAATTTGACCATGATCAAAAACCCATTTACTTTTTTGCACGTCATCGCTTAATTTTTCTCTAATATTTTGCTCTATAACACGCTTCCCGCTGAAGCCCCATAAATAATCATCAGACTCAGAATAAATTTGATCTGCGACTGAGGCAAAACTAGCAGTGGTTCCCCCTAAGACCGGACCAGCAGCTATCGAAAATGTAAGTATATTTTTCTTTTTAAGTTCAAGCATTGCAATTGTCATTCTTCCCATTTGTTGCAAACTTAGAATACCAGTTTGCATACGCATACCTCCAGAAGTAATAAACATTACAAAGGCTTTATGATTATTTTTTATCGCATGTTCAGCAGCGTTTAAAAAACATTCTCCAACTCGAGGTGAAACACTGCCTCCCATCCAAGAGAATGTCATTGAAACCGCTGTGATAGGTACAGCATTCAAAAATCCTGATGCTGCTGTCATAGTCTCATCTTCACCAGTTAATTCTTTAGCTTTTTTAATTCTGTCTTTATATTTTTTTGTATCTTCAAAAGTAATAGGATCCTCAGGCGGTCTTCCATAATCTAAAATTTGATAATCAGAGTCGTCAAAGAATAAATCAAATCTTTGTTTATTAGTTAGTGGATGTGGCTTGTTGCAAGAGGGACATACAAATAAATTTTTTGCAAAATCTTCTTTAATAGTAAGTTTTGAGCATGAGCAGTTGTGCCATAATGCATCATCTCTTTCAGCAGATTTTTTCTTAAAAAGAGATTTTAATTTTGGTTTAATAAAGCGACTGATCCAATTCATATACTTAAATTATTTTCTTTTTAAGATTATATACGGTTTGAAGCAATTTAGTGGCAGGATTTATCCTCATTTTGAGTGAATTAGTGATAGTTTTGCATAAAAGTGAACCAACTACCAGACCAGAGGCTGATTTAAAAGATGAAATCGTTGCGTCTGTAATACCGAAGCCAATCACAAGATTTTTCCTAGGATTGATTCTTTTAATCTTATTATAGTTCTCTAGTATTTTTTTTGGAGAGACTTTTAGTTTACTTCCAGTTGTGCCCAAAATGCTGATTAAATAATTCATGGAATCTGAGTCTCTAATAATTTTTTTCATTCTTTCTTTAGTTGTTGTTGGCGCAAGAAGTTGAACAAATACTATGGACTTTTTCTTACATTTCTTTGCAAAAATTTTATTTTCTGGCCAAGGCAAATCAACACAAATAATTCCACTCACTCCTGACTTTTTACAATCATTTAGGAATTTGTTTTCTCCGTATTGAAATATCATATTATAATAGCCCATAAGAATTACTGGTTTATTTTTCTCAGTTTTTTTAAAACTCTTTACAATTTGAAATGCATCCTTCATTTTGAAACCATTTTTAATTGCTCTATGAGAACTTGTTTGAATTTGTCCTCCATCAGCAACAGCAGTTGAGTGCGGGAAACCAAGTTCCAAAATATCGGCATGCTTAGCCAATGATTTTAAAATTTCTATACTTTTCTTTTTATTTGGATCAGAAGCTACAGTATATGTGATAAGAGCTGGCCTTTTTTCCTTCTTACAATTCTCAAAAGCTAATTGAATTTCTGATTTCATTCTGTGTAATAACCAAGTTTACTTTTAATTATACTTGAATCCTTCAAGCTATGTCCGCACGAATTTATGCATAACACTGTATCCTTACTTAATTTAGGTGCAATCTTGATTGCTTCTGCAAAAGCGTGACTAGGTTCTAGTGATGGTGAAATATTTTCAAATTTAGAAACAAGTTTATATGCATTAAGAGCCTCTTCATCAGTTGCGGAGGTGTATCTTGCTCGTTTTGTATCTTTTAAGAAACAATGTATCGCGGAAATTCCTGGATAGTCGAGTCCCGCAGAAATCGACTCGGTTTCTCCTATTTGACCATCAGCATCTTGTATTACATATTGAGCCGATCCATGTAGTATTCCAATTTTTGATCCATTGGTAAGAGGTGCTGCATGTTTTTTTGATTTTTTACTACCACCAGCTTCGACACCAATGAGTTCAACTTGCTTTTTATCATAATCAATAAACTCATTCCAAAACCCCAAAGCCGAACTCCCACCACCAATACAATTTAAAAGTTTTAATTTTTTTGGAATTTTTCCAAACTCTTCTTTTATTTGAACTATTAACTCTCTTGAAATTTGAGCCGCACTCCAAGCACAAATACGAATCCATACGGCAGGACCCACAGCACTCCCTACTACTAAATGTGTGGTGTCGCAATTGGCCACAAAATATCTCATGCATTCAGAGACAGCATCAACAAGCGTTTGACTTCCTGTAGTAACAGGAACAACTTCGGCTCCATACTTCTTCATGACATCAACATTTTTTTGCTGACGCTTAATATCTACTAACCCCATAAAAATTTTAACTTTTAATCCGAGCATCTTTCCAACCATTGCTAAATTTTTTCCATTCATCCCTGCACCTGTGTCCGTACAGACATATTTTTTACCAGCACGTCTTGCCATTAAGCAGTGTACTAAGACATTATAAACTTTGTGAGCTGTGCCTGGATTCTCCGATACAACCTTAGCCCAAATTTGTGCACCACCTAAGTAATCTGTTAAATTATCGAGACGGATCAGCGGCGTAGGTGAGCCAACATAGTTTTTAAAATAATCATCTCTTTCTTTTAAAAAGCTCTTATCTTTTCTGAGTTTTTCGAAGAGTTTAGTTAAATCATCTATAGGTTTTTTTAGAGTCTCAGGAACAAAATTTCCTCCAAATTTACCACCCCACATACAATTTTTATCATATTGATCAATTAGAGGAATACCTTTTTTAATTTTTAAGCTCATTAACTTTATCTATAAATTTTTTGATTTTAAGATGATCTTTGTAACCTTTTAAATTTTCTTTTTCTAGTCCTGAAGAAAGATCTAAGAAATTAAACCCTAATTGACAATATTCTTGAACATTTTCAAGATTAATTGCACCAGCTAAACCAAATTTTTCACCCTTTGGAAGTTTGGAGAGTAAGTTTTTAGGAATACTTTGCGATTTTTCCATAGATGTTGAGTCAAATAAGATTAGATCTGCTATATCTTCATAATTTTTACATAGACCAACATCCTTTTGTTCTTTTATTTTTATAGCTTTAATAACTTTAATTCCCATATTTTTAATTTCTTTTACTCGCGCACTTGTCTCAGAGCCGTGAAGTTGAATGTAGTCAAAGTTTCCTAAAATATTTTCTCGCATAAAGTCATTAGTTGGATCTACGCAAACACTTACATAATGAGATGTTTTAGGATTAAATTTTTTTAAAACACTAATATCTTTTAAATCTGTATTCCTTGGTGATTTGTCGTAAAAAACAAATCCAAGCATATTGATTTTTAAAGCAATACATGTCTGCAAATCTCTAGTTGGATTTAGACCACAAATCTTAATTTTCATTATTTTAATTCTTTAATTAATCTAGAAATATTTTTTTTGATATTTCCTTGAGAAGCTGAAGTAATTGATCTTCCTAGAACTAAAGCAGTGCTTCCTTTTGCAAAAGCTTCTTTAGGACCCATAATTCTTTTTTGATCTCCAGCGCTGTCACCTTTAAGACGGATGCCCGGAGTAACTATTTCACCTTTGAATATTTTTTTTACAAACTTTAAATCTGATCCTGCACAAACAATTCCATGACATTTACAAAATTTAGCCATAAGCGCCTGCTTTTTAATCAATTCAGTAATAGATTTTGTGTAGCCTATTTTTTTAATAGAAGTATTTGATATGCTAGTTAAAACAGTCACTAATAATATCTTCAGCTTAGGAAGGATTTTTTTTGCAGTTTTAACAACTGTTTTTACTGTTTCTTCACCCGCATTAGCATGCACTGTAATATAATTTATATTTTTAAGGTCTTTTAATGATTTTAAAGCTTTCGAACAAGTTTCAGGAATATCATTAGCTTTAATATCCAAAAAGATTTTTTTTCCTTTTAGTTTCGAAATAAATTTACGACCATCTTTGGAATAAAAAAATTCCAATCCAAATTTATAACCAATGTCTAATTTACTAGTTTGTGTCTGAGAAATTATTTTTTTGGCTTGATTGATGCTACTAGTGTCTACAGCTATAAATATTTTTGGTTTTTTCATTCGTTAATTATTTTATTTAAATTTTTTGACGGTTTAAATCTTATCTTAAACCGTTCAGGTTTGTAAATTAATTCATTTGTTGAAGGATTTCTAGCATTGAAATTCTCTTTTAATTTTTTACAGTACCAACGTCCTAGTCCGCGTAAAATAACAATACCTCCAGTTCCTAATTTGTATGAAATGCTCTCTGAAAAAATATTTAAAACATTTTCAAGTTCAGATCTATTAAGTTGGGGATTTTTTTCTTTAAGCTGGTTTATAAGCTTTGCGCTAGACAATTATTTTATTTTTTCTTTTTTTTCCCAATTGCTTTCTCAAAAATACCTTTTAAAGTAGCACCAGATTTTGTTGCTCCTTCGCCAAATTTTGCAATTAAGGTTTTTTCCTCATCTATTTGAGCAGCTTTTACACTTAGTTTTACTCTTCTATTGACCATATCAAGTTCAGTAATTTTAGCATCTAAAGCGTTGTCTTTAGAAAACACTTCAGGTCTTGCCGCCGATGCATCTTTTGCAAGGTCTCCTTTTTTGATTGTAACTATAAGTTTTTTGTCTTTGTCTATAGCTACTTTTACACCTGTTTTTAAAACTTCCTGAATTCTAGTTGTAATGATGTCTCCAACTTTTTTT
>VMHT01111192.1_pt1 | contig 16632 bp, 14 predicted proteins | sample 4693611 | NCBI WGS metagenome assembly VMHT01 (sample SAMN12280063, study PRJNA550983) | marine metagenome | isolation source: seawater sampled from same location over 5 years 0.02-0.2 micron viral filtrate | place: USA: collected off the coast of southern California halfway between the port... ... | reverse complement strand
GCTGAGGGTGGTATAGCAAGATTAGGCTATGCTAACGGAGAAACTGTATTAGATATTAGCAACGTTAACTTAGATTCTAAAATGAAAGCAGCACAAAAACTATCAAAAGAAACAGGCATGCCTATAGAAAAAGCATTAGAGAAAATTATGGCAGATGCTTTTGCTGAAGGTGTATCTATTAAAAGAATTAAAGAAGAAATGGTTATGCCAAAAAGAAAACCACCAAAAGAAGTTCAAAAAAGAAAAGAACAAAATTTTGAGAAAGCTAAACCGGGATTAGAAAAAGAATCAGCTGATATGGTTGAAGATTTGATTAGAAGCAAGAAAGCTGGAGGAGGGCTCATGGACCTTGGAGGAACAGAAATGGACCTTAGAGGAGGAGGCTTTGTGCCTATAGGAGCTAAAGAAAAAGCTGATGATGTACCCGCAAGACTATCTAAAAATGAGTTCGTATTTACCGCTGATGCTGTTAGAGCAGCAGGTGGAGGAAGTGTTGAAAAGGGTGCACAAAAGATGTATAACACAATGAAACAACTAGAGGATAACATAGCATAATGGCTGTACAAGAAACAAGAGTATTACCCCCACAATTTATCGAAGATCTAGCAACAGATTATGGTAAGCAGTTAACAGCGTTAACGGCTCAACCTATTGATACATCTAAGATTGCACCTACAGTTGCAGCGCAAGATCCATTACAAGCACAAGCAGCGACTTTAGCACAATCAGGTATCGGTGCTTATCAACCTTTTGTAACGGCAGCACAACAAGCAGCCACGGACTTTGGAACAGGGATCACGGCAGCACAACAACTTACAGGTACAGGAGCTGGAACAGGAACAGGTTCTATTGCATCTTACATGTCTCCTTACCAACAACAAGTTATCGATACAACATTAGCAGAGTTTGACAGACAAAGAGCAATGCAAGAACAAAATATTAAATCACAACAAGCAGGTTTAGGTGCACTAGGTTCAGGCAGAGCAGGTGTACAACTAGCAGAGTTTGGTACAGGTTCAGATAGAGAAAGAGCTGCATTACAAGCACAATTATTACAACAAGGTTTTGGTCAAGCACAATCAGCTAGACAACAAGATTTAGTAAATCAAGCTAACTTAGCTGGACAACAATTACAGGCAGGAAATTTTCAAACTGGACTAGCTCGACTCGTTCCAAGTTTACAGACTGGAGATATTCGTACTTTAGGATCAGTGGGCGCTGTCCAACAAGCACAATCTCAAGCTCAACTTGATGCACAGAGAGAAGCAAATAGACTAGCAGCGTTTGAACCGTATGAAAGAATTGGAACATTTGGATCAGGTGTTGCATCACTAATTAGTGGTTACCCAGGTACAAGACAATTTACATCTGTGCCTAACCCAACACCATTACAAACAGCACTTGGTATTGGTACAGGTCTAGCAGGATTATACGGAGCACTTAGATAATGAATAGAATATTAAGAAGACCTATGTTCAGAATGGGTGGTACACCTAATGAAGGTATCATGACTGGTTTAACAAAACCAAAAAGAATGGGTTATGCCAATGGATCAGGATTAGCCGGTATTATAATGGGTCCACAAGAAACTGACTTTGAACAGATAGATCTTTTTGATCCTATAGAAGATAGAAAAAAATTATTATTAAATATACAAAAAAAATCTCAACAGGGTAAATTCTTAGATAAAGAAGAGAGAGATTTAGCGGAAGAAGTTGGTATTAAATCTTTTCCTGAAATACAAAAAGCTAAAAAATCAGAGGAGGGATATGCACCACTTGATATCTCAAATCTTAACTTAGGAACTGATTTAAAAATTGCTAAACCTGAAACAGAAAAACCAAAGAATGAACCTAAACCTGCACCAACTATAACACCTGACACTAGAGGAAGTTCAAGGTCTGATAAAGACACTATAAAAGATTACATGGAAATGTTTAAAACAGCTTTAGCTGGTGATGAAGATTCCTCTAGAAGACAAAAATATTTAGAACTTGCTAAATTTGGAGCTAACTTATTAGCCCAACCCGGTGGTAGTTTAACATCTGCTATTGGAAAAGCAGCTGCTCCATCCCTAGAAGGACTAGGTAGAATTAAAGAAAAAGAACAAGACATAACAACTAAAGCAAAATTATTAGGGGTTGAGGCTGCTTTGAAAAAAATGGATCCTACTCAGTTACAAGAAACTGTTGATTACTTAATGGAAACAGTTCCTGGTTTATCAAGAAAAGAAGCGATAGACATGGCAATTAGAGGAGGAACAGGTAGAGCAACCGTGCAAGAAAGTAGAAGAACTAAATTAGCGGAAGGAATATCACAAGAAGGCGTGGCCCCAAGACAAGCTGATATTATTTCAGAAAAAATTATGAGTTCTGGTATAACTTCTTCTAAATACACATTACTTCCTAAAGAACCAATAGAGGGAGAATATTATTACGATAAAAAAGGAAACGTAGGTCAATATCAAATTAGAGACGGGAAACCTGGTCTATTCGAGAAAGATTAAAAGGAGGCTATATGGGATTTGTTCCTTTAGATATAGATCCAACAAGCAAAAGTAAAAAAGACGACGACAAAGTTGGGTTTTTTGAATCTGCACTAGCTGGAGTTGCAACTGGTCTTTGGAATATTCCAAAAGGAATTGTTTCATTGGGAGCAGAACTTTACGATTTAGGCGCAGACACTAACACGGCTAGAAAAGTTGAGGAGTGGTTTGATAACGTAAATCCTTTTGATGATGAAGCAGAAGCACGGACAGTTGGAAAAATTACACAAGCATTAACACAAGTTGGAATACCTGCTGTTCAAGGTTTTAAAATAGGATCCAGGTTAGCGTCAAATGCATTAGCTGCTAGAAAAGTTGGTAAACATATGAGCCTTGGAAAAATAGGTTCTAAAATTATGACACCTACAGCGGGAGGAGTTGTTGGCGGAGGAGTTGGAGAGGCTTTAGTAGCTGATGAAGACATTGGAACTTTTGCAGATATTGTCAAAGGAACATCATTAGAACCTTTTGCTATTACAATGATGGACCGAGAAGATAAAGAGGGTAGAGAAGATGCTTTTAGAAAATTAAAAAACAGATTAAAATTTGGAACCGAGGGAGCTGTATTTAACCTTGCTCTAATTGGAGCTGGAAAGGGTATACAAAAACTTAGAGGAGTTGACGTTGAACCTTTAGATCAATTTGCAAAAACAGAAATAGGGAGAGACGCACAAAGATTTGGGCCTGAATATGGTTTTAGACCGCAAGGGTTTTTAAAAAAAAGCACTTTTGAAGTTAAAGAATTTTTTGATAAATTAAAAAAAGCAACTAATTTTGCAGCCAGTAGTTCTGTAAAAGAACTAGATAGTGCTATGAAAAACGTAAGTGACGAAGTTGTTGACAAATTTTTAGAACCTAAATTTAAATTAAGAACAACAGAGAAAAAAAGAGAGCTATTTAAAAATAAAATTCAAGAATTAATTAATCCTACCGATCCTAGTTCTGCAAGATTATTAAAAGAAGAATCTAGAAAAGAAGCCGTTAAAAAATTAGACGCAATTAAAGAGTATAAAAAATTAGAAAAAGAATTCATAGCTACAGGAGCTACACCAACAGCTAATGACAACTTAACTAATTTTATAGAAAAAAATAAAAATATAGGGGGAGAAGGCATTGGTATAGAAGAGTTTTCTAACAAAGTAAGAAGAGAAGGTATTTTTACAATTGATGACTATCAAAAAACAGGTGACTTATCAAAAGTTGAAAACTTATTAAAAGAAGCAAGCGGAAAAACTGGTGATGAGTTAAAAGAATTTGTAGAGCCCTTAACAAAATCTTTGTTAACCATGAGGCTGTCCATCGATAACATGAGTGGAAAAACTTATTTATTGGGAAATAATGATGAAACTTTAAAAAAAATAGGTGATAATTTTGGTCGATACATGACCACAGTATATGAAAAGTATGAAACACAAGGTCTTAAACTATTTGATAATTTTAAAACTACAGATGAAATGTTTGATAGAAGTAGGAGAAAATATGTTACAGGCACTATTAAAACAGCAAGAAGAAATTATGTCAATGAACAGATTGACAAACTAGGCAGAGAAGCTTCAGATGCTGAGATATTAAAATTTAAGGAAGATGCAATTAAAAATATCTATGGCACATCTGGAGAATTAAGAAGATTAGCTAAAGAAGCAAATGTGGTAACAAAAGATTATGCTAAAAAAATAGCAGCGGATGAAGTTACTCCTTATAAACTTCCAGAAAGTAATATTGATAAAACAGAACTAGCAGAGATAAAAGTAGACACTACTATTTTAGAACAAAAAAAGATTAACGAGTGGCAAGAGGAATTATTTGGAGTTATTAAAGATCCCTCATACACTTATTTTGCAACTGTTGGTAAACAAGCTAATTTAAATTTTACAACTGATTATTTAAACAGAATAGCTCAATTAGGAAAGTCAGGTAAAGATCCTTTTATTATAGATCCAGAAGCTGTCATTGAGGAAAAAATAAAACAAGCAAAAATAAGTAGAGAGGCTGGATTAACTGGAACAATTACAGATGCAGAGAACCAAGCTTTAACTACAAACATTAGACGACAAGTAAAAGAAGAGCTGGGTGATGCAACAAAATGGAGAAAATATACAAACGACACCATGATGCCCAATGATCTAGATGGGTTATTTATAAAAGCTCCACAGTATGAAGGTTTATTGGATGTTACTTCTAACTGGTTGAGTAGAAGTAATGTTGGAACATTTTACAAATACGCCGTGCTTGGTCCAAAAGCTGCATCACAAATAGCAAAAACAATTTTATCTCCACTAACTCACGTAAGAAACGTTATAAGTGCAGGGGCTTTTGTATCAGCGAACGGAGCGTTCTTTCCTAATTACGGTGATATACAGATGCTTTTACCTAAAATGTTAGGGGGAGAAGGTGTTGTGAGTCAAGCTTTTGATTTAACTGGAAAAAGAATTTTTGGAACTTTAGATAAAGAACAACAAAAACTTTATGAAAAACTTTTAAAAGTTGGGGTTGTAGATTCACAGGTTCAAGCCGGGGAAATGAAAAGATTGTTAAGAGATATACTTAAAAACCCAGCAACTGTTGAAAGAGGTTTATATAATAAACTTCCCAAAAGCGTAACAGATAAAACTAAAAAAGGTTTATTAAAAACATTTGCAACATTACAAGATTCGTATGTTGCTGAGGACGATTTCTGGAAAATTATAAATTGGAGTTTAGAGAGAAACAGACACTCAAAAATAGTTAGTAATTTAAAAATTACACCTAGTAATATTAGAGGTATATTAAACGGAGACAATAATGCAATTGCTACTCTTGGAAAAACCTCAGCAGAAAATAAACAAATAGCAGACTACTTTAGAAAAATGGCTCCGAGAAGAGACTACATTTCAACAGCACAGAATAATAAAGAACTTTATGAAAATTTTTTAGACGAAGTAGCTGGCAACTTAACTAGAAACCAAGTTCCAAACTACGCTTATGTGGGAAGAACAGCGAGAGCTTTAAGACAAACCCCATTTGGAAATTTTATAGCTTTTCCTTTAGAAATTATAAGAACGGGTCATAATATATTTAAACAATCTTTAGATGAAATATATTCTGGAATACCTGAAATAAGATCCCTTGGAATGAAAAGACTGTTTAGCTTCGGTGCAACAGTTGGTGGGGTTCCATACGGTTTAGTTGAAATGTACAAATCTAAAACTGGAGCAACCGACGAAGAGATGGATGCGTTAAGAAAATTTGTTCCTGAATGGTCTCAAAATTCTACTCTATTACCAGTGGGTAGAGATGAAAATGGTTATTTAAAATACATAGATTTTAGTTATTCAAATGCCTACGATACTTTAATTAGACCTTTTAATGCAATAGTAAACGAACTATCAAAAGGAGTTGAAAGTAAAGACTCCACGGCAGAATCATTAGGTAGAGGAATACAAGAAAGTATTTCAGAGTTACTACAACCTTATACATCTGAATCTATTTTTACTGAAGCGCTTGTGGATTCAACAATTAGAAGAGGTGTAGGTAGAGGGGGTCGAAGAGTTTGGAACCAAGAAGATGAAACTATGGTTAAAATTGGAAAAGGAATTTTACACATTGGAGAATCATTACAACCCGGGTCACTTTCACAATTAAAAAGACTTGGGCAGTCAGCTACAGGAAAAACTGCAAAATATGGGGATCTATATGATCTTAAAGATGAATTAGGTTCTTTGTATGGTTTTAGAACAATTAGTTCCAATCCAGAAAAAGCATTAACATTTATGACAACAGATCTTGGTAAAGGATTAAGTAATGCAGAAAGTATATTTAAATCTGCCTTACTAAAAGGAGGTCGAGTTTCCCCTGAAAAAATTTTAAATACGTATAAATATACACAGGGAATAAGGTATGCAAAATTAAAAGAAATGTATCAAAATATAGAGGCCGCTAAAACTTTAGGTGTTCCTGAGTTTAAGATAAGACAAAAAGTTAAAAGAAGAGGTATTGATAAACAAACTTTAAATGAGTTGTACCAAGGAGTATTTACACCGAAGAGACCAAATAAGTTTAATATTAATAGATTATCTGAAATTAACAGAGACCTTAACGAGAAAGAAGGTAATAGTATACCTAATCCTTTTTACGAAGCTATTCCAGAAATAACTAATTTTATTAACTCTAATAGAAGAATATCTTTAGAGGGCGATAACTTAAATTTAACAGACTTTGTTTCTGAACCAGAAGCACCTTCTTTAAATATTCAAACACCACCAGTCGTGACTGCGCCAATAAATCCAAATATAATTAATCAAGTTTCTGCTCAAGCGGGGTCGACATTACCACCAAACTTTGCTAGTTTGTCGACTGCTGAAAAATTAAAGGCCTTACAAGATATAGGCATAACAATTAGATAAAATGGCTATTGAACCTAAAACAACTAGAGAACACATTGTATCCCTGTACGGACATATATCAGGAGTTAAAAAAAATATTGCACACATGCATAAAGGTATTCATGAATTGGGTGGCAAGATAGACAAAATCTATTGGGTTCTTTTAGCTGCGGTGGGGACCGTGGCCTTACTTTTATTAGAAAGATTTATAACTTAGTCCTCGCGATCATCGTGCCAGCGCTCGTTGATCTTTTTAGCCATCCAGTAAGCCACAGGAATACATAAGAAAAAAGTTATTTCTGCTGCTCTTAGGACACTTACATCCCATAACTTAAAAACAAGTTGATGAATCATGATGGGTATGAACGCTCCCACACAAAACAATATTGCCATTCTAATATAAAAAGGATATTTCATATCCACTCCTTTAACTCTTCTCCCATAACTTGTGAAGCAATATTTATTTTTTTACGTAAAGACTTTACAATTTTTGTATCTACAGTATCTTCTGCTATAAGATCTATATATGTCACTTTTTTCGTTTGCCCTATTCTGTGTGCTCTGTCTTCTGATTGCATTCTTTTTTCAAGATCATATCCATTAGAATAATAAATTACGGTATTAGCTTGTACTAATGTAATACCATAACCACCAGTTGCAGGTGTACCTACAAAGAATCTAACCTTATCATTCTCTTTAAAATTACGTATGGCATAGTCCCGTTCTTCGGGCAGCGTCTTTCCATAATAATGGACCACGGATCCCGGACCTTGTTGTTTCTCTATTGCGCTAACAATTAATTCTACATCTCGTTGCCAATGTGCCCATATAATAGCTTTGCCTTCTACTTCTTCTAGTATCTCCATAAGCTCTGACATCCTGTTGTGTTTAATGTTTTGTGTTGTGCCATCGTCAGCAACAAAATGACCACAAGTTATTTGCTGTAGTCTCATAATTTGAGTAAGTGCTGTCATTGTTGTAACCGTCTTACCATTTAAAGTAGCCAGTGCCTCTTGTTTCATTTGTCTGTATAGTCTTATCTGTTCAGGTGTAAGATCTATCTGTCGTTTCATATAAACTTTATCAGGTAAATCTAAACAATCTTCTTTCAATACTCTATATGAAAAAGGTTTTAACTTGTCTGATAGTTCAGATAAGTTTTGATAGCCAACTACAAGATTAATAGAACGTCCAGATATATTAGCACTTTTCATAACAGCATATCTATTTCTAAAAGAATAATAAGATGAATGATTTAAATGAAAAGGGTCTAAGAAATAACACTGGGTATATAAATCTAGCGGGTTTCTCGTAACAGGTGAACCTGTCATAATTCTTCTATAACGTGTAAGTGTTGCTAGAGATAAAATATTTTTTGTTCTTTTTGCTTTAGGATTTTTTATAGTGGTAGACTCATCAATAGCCATCATAGATTTATGTGATCTTAAAAACTTAGCTGCAAAACTTCTACCTTTGTCTGTGCTAAAAGCTTCTACATTCATAACAATAATATGTAAGTCATGACCTGTTTCAAACAATCGATCTAATTTCTCTTGTTGTTTTTTATTTATATTTGCTTGCCACAATACGGTCACATTTTCTATGTGGTCAGGTAAGTGCGTAGGTAACTCTTGGTTGTACCAAGTTCCTATCACACCTTTTGGTGCAACAATTAAGGCACCATCTACTTTACCTTTATCGTAAAGCATTGCAAGATTATCAATTAGGACTTTTGTTTTGCCAGTCCCCATTTCCATAAAATATGCAAACGTATCTTTGTGCCAGGATTTTTCCAAAGCAGTAATTTGATGTGCATATGGCTTCGTCTTAAATTTATAGTTCATCTTTCTATTGACAGGTATATAGGATTTTGCTAATAAGTCAAGTATGAAAGATAAAGAAAGTATAGATCTTACAGAAGTAAGAAAAAATAAACCACCTACTGTTTATGTCGTGCAAGAAATTGCAGGCACAAGAGAAGGTCGTCCTAAATTTAATATTATGGGAGCTGCCCAATACGGCAACTTAAAATTTTTATTAGATGAAAGATCACAGATTATCTTTTCACCAGGACCGTTAATATTTAAATTAAGAAGTGCTTTAAAACATTTTAGATCTTCTGATTATTTGCTATTAACTGGCGACCCTGCTATAATAGGTGTGACTTGTAGCATTGTGTCAGAGTATACAAACGGCAAGTTCAACTTATTGAAGTGGGATAAACAAGAAAAAAGATATTATCCGATAGAGATAAGTCTTTATGAAACAGGAGCAATGAAAGATGAACACGATCGACTTTGAGAAAGATCAAGAACAAGTATTAGATAAAACATCTAATATTAATAAACTTGCAGATAAAATAAAAGAGCTGCAAGCCGTAGAAAAAGCCATCGAACTCGATGAGAAACAAATCAAAGATAAGAAAAAACATTTAGAATATTTGTCAGGTGAAATAATACCTACAATGTTATCTGAAATGGGCTTATCTTCCTTAAAACTACAGGATGGATCATCCGTAGAAGTTAAAACAAATTACAGCGCCACTATTACACAAGCAAATAAAGAGTCGGCGTTTAACTGGCTTCGTGAGAATGGCCTGGGCGATATAATCAAAAATGAGATATCCGTATCGTTCGGTCGTAACGAGGATAACAAGGCGGCTGATTATGCCGAACTTGCAAAGGGTCAGGGTCTCGAACCTAAGCAAAAGCTGAAAGTCGAACCCATGACTCTAAAAGCGTTAGTCCGTGAGCGTATCGAGGCAGGTAAGGAAATGCCAACGGAAATTTTCAACATCTTTGTTGGAAATAAAACAACAATAAAAAGGAAACAATAACCATGAGTGAAGTACAAACAAAAAAGAAAAACGAGATCAGCGCAAATTTATTTGAAGCTGATGCTGGTCAAGGTTTGAACATGACGCAAGAGGATCTTGCGTTGCCGTTCTTAAAAGTCCTTGGTCAATTATCCCCTGAATGTAACAAGAGGGACGCAAAATATGTCGAGAAGGCAGAGCCCGGCATGATTATAAATACCGTTACAAACGAGATTTATGATGGCGTAAAGGGGATAGATGTTGTTCCGGTGCACTACAAAAGACAGTACATCGAATGGCAAGATAGAGGTGAGAGTCAAGGTGCTCCAGTAAAAATCTATGAAGCTGGAGATGACGTACCACAAACTACAAGAGACAAGTTTAATAAAGATAGATTACCTAGCGGTAACTATCTTGAAAATACAGCAAGTCACTTTGTAGTTATCCTTGGAGATAGTCCAACAACAGCATTGATATCTATGAAAGCTACTCAATTAAAAGTGAGTAGAAAATGGAACTCAATGATGATGGGTCTAAAAATGCAAGGAAAGAATGGTATGTTCACACCACCAACATACAGCCACATTTATAAACTAAAAACAGTGCAACAGTCTAACGACAAAGGTACTTGGTTTGGTTGGGATGTAGCAAGGGTTGGTCCTATAAGTGATCCTGGTATTTACAAAATAGCAAAAGACTTTGGAGCAAATGTTTCAAAGGGTGATGTTAAAGTAAAACACGGAGAACAAGAATCTAAATCCGATTCACCGTACTAAAGACTTCCACTGGAAGGAAGAGGGGCGGCGATGGGAGACTGGAGCCGCCCTCACAGAATTATTATGAGTGTTGAAAAATTTAGAAATATATTTAACGGACTAGAAGAAAGGTTTGGCTACCACATCATCGACAAAGATGACAATGGTATAGAGGGTGATAAGCGCTCAGGGAAATCTTTTACTTCTAATTACGCACACACAAAATTAATGTGGGAGTCACATTATAACGGTAAATCTTTTGAAGTAAAATTACCAAATCAAAAAACAACAATGGCAGATAGTTTAGGTATCTGCCCTATCAATAAGAATAGTGAATGCACTTGGGGTGCTGTAGATTTAGATGACTACAAACCCAACCATAAAGAATTATTTAAAAAACTAAAAAGTATAAACGCGCCTCTCATACCTTTTAAATCAAAGAGTGGAGGCATACATGTTTATATTTTTTTAAAAAAACCTGTCAAAGCTTTACTCTTAAGAGATAAACTTCATAGTATTAAAAATGTTTTTGGTAGCTGCAAGCCGGATAAAATTTTTCCTGTCCAAAAATATATAGATTTAGATAAAGGTTCAGCAGGTAGCTGGATTAACTTACCTTACTACAACGCAGGCAATACAGAAAGATATATGATTACAGAGGAAGGTAAGCCAGCAACGATAGAAGATTTTTTTGTTGCTTATGAAAAAAGCAAAGTATCTTTTGATCAACTAAAGAAATTAAAATCTAATATTGATGAAGGAGATAGCGGTGAATGGTTTAAAGATGGACCACCTTGTTTACAAACCTTATCTAAATTTGGTGTACAACAAAGTCAAAGGAACGAAGTTATGTTAGACATGACTAGATATATAAAGCTAGCACATGGCGATAAATGGAAAGATAAAACTGGCGACTACAATAAAAAATTTTTTAGTCCAAACTTAGCCTACAATGAAGTTAACAAAGTTATAGAGTCAAGAGATAAAAAAGATTATCCATACAGATGTAATCAAGATTGGTTAAAGCCACACTGCAACAGAGAACAATGCATGTTAAGAAAGTTTGGTGTTGGAGGTGCAGGAGGTAATTCAGACATCTCACTTGGACCATTATCTTTTGTAAAGTCCTTTCCAAAGATTTGGTATCTAGGTTTTAATGGAGAAGTAGTTAAACTAACTTCAAAAGAATTAGTTAGACAAGATCTAGCAAGAGAACAGGCAACAGAGCAAACAAGTAAGACACCACCTAAAGTAAAGAACTGGGATTTACAGATACGATCTTTACAGATTAAAGCTACACCGATAGATGCACCGGAAGAAAGTAGTCCAACATATAAATTAAAAAGTTTATTAGATTCTTTTGGTTTTAAAATGAGAAGAACGAAAGACATTAAAAAAATATTAAGGGGTCAACCTTACTATGATGAGAACAAAAAACTTTTATATTTTATGTTCACAGGTTTCTATGATTTTATAAAGGTTAAAGAATGGAAAAAGACAGAGAATGAAACACACATAATGTTGAAAGAAACAATGGGTATATCAAGAGAAAAAATTCACATTGATGGCAACATTAAAAAATGGGTTTATGTAATAGATCCAGAAAGGTTTAACGTAGAAGATGAAGTGCAACAAGATGATGTTAACTTCCCAACACCGGAGTATTGATGAGAACATTTAAAGTTTTAGGAGGACCAGGTTGTGGTAAGACAACGGAAATATTAAAGCGACTGGGACGGAAGTTTAGAGAAGGTTTACTTCCAAGTCAAGTTTTAATGGTAGGTTTTGCGAAAGCAACAGTAGAAAACTTACAAGAAAGATCGATAGAAGAATTAAATTTTACTGAAGCACAAGCTGAAAGTATTCAAACAATACATAAGTATTGTCTTGACAGACTTCCAATAAAAAATGTTTTCACTTCAGAATATAAAAGAGATTTTAAAAATAAACTAAAGATAGATGAATCTAATTGGAAATTTATTGACGGAGAACTTTCTAACGATGCTGAAGATTGCGTTGGTTGGAGTGATATAGAAGATAAAAAATTAGGTGTGATCTTTAGACTAATTGGCTTGGCTCGGCACAGTATGTGTCATGACGTTGAAGATATTATAAAGTATTATAACGAATCAGAGAACTACGAGTTTTCTAAATTAAAAAAAGCTGACATTGAATGGGCCCACACTAATCTTACCAACTATAAAAAACAAAACTTTTTAGTGGATTTTGAAGACATGTTATTTAAAGCTCTTCCTAATACAGTTAAGTTTGGTGAATATAAAATGGTTATGGTTGATGAGGTTCAAGACTTAACTGATCTTGAATGGGCTGTGATTAAAAAATTAGCGGACAACACGGAGGAGTTGCACTTAGTTGGTGATGATGATCAAGCGATTTATGGCTGGAAAGGAGCTAGGGTTACTACTTTTCAAAAGTGGCCTTGCAACAAAGAAGACATAACCATATTAAAAAAGACGCATAGACTTCCACAGAACATACATCACTTTGTAACTACAGAGCTTATACCAGAGATTAATAATCGAATGGGAAATTATTATGAGGTAGTTAAGAAAGATCCAGGAAAAATTTATACAACATCTAATTTAGATGGGTTAAGCAAAAGAATAAAAGAATCCACTAGTATTATGTTTTGCGGTAGAACAAACGCAGCGTGTAGACCATACGTAGAATTTTTAAAAGAAGAAGGTATACCTTGGGAACAAAAGATTAGAGGGGGTAAATCACAAGGATTTCAAAATAGTATTAATCCTGATGATATAAACTCTATAAAAAATTGGCATGTTCTAAAGACAGGAGGATCTATCTCAGGGAAAGAAGTTGTTAAATTATTTGATAGATTAAAAGATGGTTTAATTAAAAAAGGTAAGAAGACCTTTTTAACCAACAAAGATACTTGTCCAAAAGAATTCACAGAGAAAGATAGAACCTTTGGTTATGTAGAATTAAAAGAAAGATATTATCTATTGGCAGATATAGATAAGTCATGGCACGATTGTTTAACTTTTGAGACAACAAGAAAAAAATCTAGAGACAAACCCAACGCTTTATTTGATGATGATCTTGATTACACAGAGTATGTAAAGTCTTGTTGGGATAAAAATAGAAATTTAAAATCCAACATCTTAGTAGCAACCGTTCATGGAGTAAAGGGAATGGAAAGAGATGTTGTAATTTTATCTTGGGACTGGGGTGGAAGTCTTAATTCTTTTCGTAACGGTACAGAAGAACAGGAGGATGAAGAGGTAAGAACCTGTTACGTAGGAGCAACGAGAGCTAAGAAAACTCTAATAATCTATCAACCACCAAAAGCAAAAATCTTTCCTCTTCTAAATGTAGAATATGAACAGTTATAAAAAACAAATCGGAGGATCTCACTACAAGAGAATGGCCTATCAGCCAAGTGAGTTCATAAACAAGAATAGGTTGCCTTTCGCGGAAGGATCAGCTATTAAGTACATATGCAGACATTCTGCTAAGGGTGGAGAAGAAGACATAAAGAAGGCGATACATTATTTAGAAATGATAATAGAGAGGGACTATGCAGATACCGATGTTTAAGCCACAGACCGAATGGGTCTGTCCTGATGATTTTCCTGATCTATCTAAATACGATGAGATTGCTATCGACTTAGAAACAAAGGACCCTGATTTAAAAGCAAAAGGAACATCTGCCACAAGAGGTGTGGGTGATGTAGTAGGTATCGCTGTTGCTGTGAAAAATTGGTCTGGATATTTTCCAATAGCACATGAGAACGGACCGAACTTAGAACGTAAAAAGGTTTTAGGTTGGTTCCAAGATGTCCTTAAAACAAGTGCTGATAAAATATTTCACAACGCCATGTATGATGTAATTTGGATTCGAAGACTAGGGCTCACAGTTCACGGAACAATCGTTGATACTATGATTATGACATCACTAGTAGATGAGAATAGATTTAGATACGATCTAAATTCTGTAGCACAGGACTTCACAGGTCTTAGAAAAGATGAGGCTACTCTACAACAAGCTGCGAGAGACTGGGGTATAGATCCAAAAGCAGAGATGTATAAATTACCTGCAATGTATGTAGGTGAATATGCAGAGAAAGATGCAGAAATTACTTTAGCTCTTTGGCAAGAATTAAAAAAAGAAATAGTAGGACAAGATCTATCTTCTATCGTAGCTTTAGAAACTAAAGTTTTACCTGTTCTAATTGATATGAAATGGAAAGGTGTAAGAATAGATGAAAGTCATGTTGAAGTCTTAGAAAACAAATTTAAAAAAACAATAGATAGTAATTTAAAAAGAGTTAAGGAGGCAGTAGGTTTTTTCCCCGAGATATGGGCTGCTGCGAATATTGCGAAAGTATGTGATAGCTTAGGTATCAGTGACTACGCAAGAACAGAAAAAACTAAGAAACCATCTTTTACAAAAAACTATTTAGCAAATCACCCTAATAAAATATTAAGAAGTATAGCTCAAGCAAGACAGTTAGATAAACTTAGAAACACTTTTTTAGAATCTATAAAAAACTATGTTTACAAAGGAAGAATTTACGCAGACATACATCAATTAAAAGGAGACCAAGGAGGTACCGTAACGGGTAGACTTTCTTATTCACATCCAAACTTACAACAACTACCAAACTATTCTAATGTTGGTATGGGTATAAGATCTATTTTTATTCCTGAAGAAGGTTGTGAGTGGGCTTGCTTTGATTACTCTCAACAAGAACCAAGACTGGTATTACATTTTGCATCTATTACACCAGGGATGGTAGGTATAGGCGATATGTTGGATAGATATAGAAGTGATGAGGCACCGGACTTTCACTCTGAGATTGCAGATATTACAGGATTAGATCGAAGACAATCTAAGGCAATAAGTTTAGGTTTGTTTTACGGTATGGGTAAAGCTAAACTACAAGCACAATTAGGTATAAATGACGACAAAAAAGCTCAAGATATTTTAAGATCATACGATGCAAAAGTTCCTTTTGTAAAAAGATTAATTAAACAAGTAATGAATAGAGCTCAAGACAGAGGTAAGGTTAGAACACTGTTGGGAAGATCTTGTAGGTTTAATCTATGGGAGCCAGCTCAGTTTGGAATACATAAGCCATTACCACACGATCAAGCTTATACTGAATATGGACCACAAATAAGAAGAGCCTTTACTTATAAAGCTTTAAATAAACTTATACAAGGTTCTGCCGCAGATATGACAAAACAAGCCATGGTAGATTTACATTCAGAAGGTATAATACCTGAAGTTCAACTGCATGATGAACTAGACATCTCGATTGATAGCGACGATAAGAAGAAAAAAATAATTGAGATTATGGAAAATGCTGTTAAGTTAGATGTTCCGAACAAAGTAGATTGCGAAGTAGGAGAGAACTGGGGATCGATAGAGGGGGAGGATGATATTGACAAGAACTTTTTTTAATTATGGCTTATTTAAATGCGAACATTCCAGTAGAATACGCTCAGATAAAAAGAGAGTATCTCTATGACCTTAAGAAACATCATGGTGAAGTTGAAGACTGCATTATTTTTGGTCTTTCGGCTCTTACAGGGCGTAGTATCCTTTTTCATTGTATTATGGAAAATGGAGCTGTCTACTATCGTCTACCGATATCTGCGTTCATTCAAAGAGGCTTTAAGCCAGAAGAAGTTCCTAGACGTAGACTTGATGAGTTACAGTTATGGAATTGTTTCAGTTATTATCCTGCTGTTACTACTTGGGATATTTTAGAAGCACAAGCCGGTAAATACATTGGTAAAGATAAGAAATGGCACCACGGTAAATACTTATTTACGGTTGACTTTGCTCACCCTGAAGCTAATATATTGGACACGGACCATTCAGAGATTCCGCACGAGCACAAGTGTGCTCACATCATAGCCCTAGACGATGGGAACTATGCAGCACAACCTAACAATAGATGCATTTGGGATATACCTTCATTTACAGTGAAAGATAATATTCCAGATTGGAAAGTGCAAACTTCTGAGTGGAATGTAGAAAATACAAGTAAGTGGAAGACTGAAGATACCGATAAGTTTTTCTATGAAATTGAGGAGAAAAAACATGATTAAAAAAATATGGAATAAAATCAAGGGCCTATGGGATAAATGGGTTAACTGGATTTT
>VMHT01137962.1_pt1 | contig 16636 bp, 25 predicted proteins | sample 4693611 | NCBI WGS metagenome assembly VMHT01 (sample SAMN12280063, study PRJNA550983) | marine metagenome | isolation source: seawater sampled from same location over 5 years 0.02-0.2 micron viral filtrate | place: USA: collected off the coast of southern California halfway between the port... ... | reverse complement strand
GTAACTCTTAACAAACCTTTTAGAACTCCCGGAAGATCTAAAAAATTTGCAGTATATGTGAGAAATCGCAAAAATAATCGAGTCCAAGTGGTAAGGTTTGGCGATCCAAATTTATCAATAAAGAAAAATATACCTTCTCGTCAGAGATCATTTATGGCTAGATTTAGGCCCATATTAGCAAAAGCCAGAAGATCAGGTAAACAGCTAAATACAACTCCAGTTTATTGGGCTGTTCAATCGTGGAAAAAGGGTTTTAGAATATGATTGACGCATTGTTATTTGTAGCTACTTTGATTATATTTTTAGATTATATGCAAAAGTCTTTTGTATCAAAAGATCAAGACGATCCAGCTACAAAAAGGTGGATAGCTGAAATAGAAGCAGACAAACGTAAAGAAAAATTTTATGGCAAAAAAAGAGATAATGAAAATATCTGAAGAAGCCAACGTGCAAATGCCAATGAAGACTGTGGCATCTCTTGTAGTGATAGTGGCTTTAGGGTGTATGGGATATTTTCAAATTGTAGAGCAGCTCAATCAACATTCTACAAGATTACAATTGATGGAGTCTGATTTAGAAAAAAATACAGAGTTTAGAATTAAGTGGCCTAGAGGACAATTAGGTAGTTTACCAGCTGACTCAGAACAGTTTATGCTCATAGAAAGTATTTTAAAAGATTTAGAAAAGATTAAAGGTAAATTAGAAGATGGAATGCACAATAAAGTAAATATTAATCGATTAGAAAAAGATATGGAAAAAGCTCAAAACGATATAGAAAAATTAAAAGATCAAAGTAGAGAAATGAAATTTACAAATGGTAATCACAAATGATTGAAGTAGTTGCTTTATTAATGTTTTTAAAAGGTGATTTAAAAGAACACTATTACGTTCCAAAAGGTTTTTCTAAATGTTTAGAAATGAAAAGAAAATCAGAGAGAACAGCAAACCCTGAAAGAGTCAGATACAGTTGTGCTAAAGTTATGGCAAAAATGTCAGAAGATGGAAAGCACATAATAGCGATAGCCAAAAAAGATTAAAAGTGTTAAACAATTTCTATGGAAAGAAATTGTATATATTACACAGATTTCATGTGTTTAAGAAGCAAGGAGTGTATTTGTGATAAAAAAAATAAAGAAAAAAATAGCTCGAAAATTACTCGTCATAGTATCGAGATGGGAGAATCGTCTGTATCGGATAGTCTATTTGTCGAAAGAGAAAAGATAGAGAAGATACAAATGGATATAATGACCAACTCACCAAGCAAAGATCAGTTTGATGAGTAAATTTGCTTTATTTATTATGATTTGCTCATCAGTACAGAATGTATGTACAGAACCGCATAGTAATTATGTTAAATATGAGGATTTCCACAGTTGTATTAGTAGCGGAGCAACTAATGTAATAGATATAATAAATAATTTTGATAAAAATCAATTTAACAAAGACAAGGTAGTTATAAGGTTTTATTGCGAAGAGGTAAATGAAGATTCAACTAACAATACCACAGTACAAAATATCTCAATCTCATAAAAGATTTAAAGTATTAATTTCAGGTCGTCGTTTTGGGAAAACTTATTTGGCTATTACTGAAATGATGAAATATGCAGCATTACCAAATCAAAGAATATGGTATGTAGCTCCCACTTTAAAAATGGCCAAGGATATATGTTGGTCAAATTTAAAAGAAGTTTTACATCAATTTAATTGGATAGAAGATATAAATGAAACAACCCTTACAATTACAATGCGTAAATCAAACAGCACGATTTCATTGAAGTCAGCTGATATGCCAGATAGTCTTAGAGGCACAGGGTTAAATTTTTTAGTATTAGATGAGTTCTCTGATATTCCAAAAAGAACGTGGTTTGAGGTTTTACGAGCCAGTGTCTCTGATACTTTAGGATCTGTATTTATGTGTGGAACTCCAAGAGGTTATGGAAATTGGAGTTATGAAATGTTTTTAAAAGGTAAACAAGACAAAGAGTGGGACAGCTTTCAATATACGACTTTAGATGGTGGTATGGTTAATAAATCAGAAATAGAACAGGCTAGATCAGATTTAGATCAAAGAACTTTTAGACAAGAGTTTGAAGGTACATTTGAAAACTATAGTGGAGCAATCTATTATAACTTCCACCCGGTAGATTCAGTTGTTGATAAACAAATAGATTGGACAAAACCTTTACATATTGGGATGGACTTTAACGTTTCACCGATGTCGGCTGCTGTAGCTCAAGTCGAAAGAGATAAATTATATTTTGTTGATGAAGTTGTTATTTACGGCTCTAATACTGACGAAATGTGCGAAGAGATAAGAAATAGATACGGGACTAAACTTCCAATATTTATTTATCCTGACCCCGCAGCAAGACAAAGAAAAACCTCGGCAGGAGGTAAAACAGATTTATCTATACTTCAAAATGCTGGTTTTGACGTAAAAGCAAAACCAAGACATACTGCGGTAAGAGATAGGATAAACACTGTAAACTCTAGACTAAAAGATTCAAAGGGTGTAAGACATATTTTTATTAGTAAATATTGTAGAACTTTGATAAAAGGACTGCAAAGACAAACTTATAAAGAAGATACAAATATACCAAATAAAGAAGATGGATTTGATCATATGAACGACGCACTTGGATACTTAGTAGATTATATAAAACCCTTAGTCATACAGAATAGAAAATCAACACCAACAAGATGGGCAGTTAAGTAATGGCATATAGTAGGGACACTGCTTTAGACGTTCATAAAGATTATAAAGAAAACGTATCTTTGTGGGAGTACTATATTCGTTCTTATAATGGTGGTTATGATTATACTGTAGGCCAATATCTATCACGATATAATTTAGAGCAAGATAATGAGTTTAATCAAAGACTTGGAAATACTCCTTGTGATAATCACTGTAAAAATATTATTCAAATTTACTCATCTTTTTTATTTAGAGTAAGACCTTCTAGAGACTTTGGAGAAATGGCAGACGAGCCATCCTTGAACGCTTTTTTAAAAGATGCAGATTTAGAAGGTAATAATTTTAATTCAGTTATGAAACAAGCTCAAAATTATGCAAGTATTTATGGACATTGTTTTATGATTTTAGATAAACCAGCAGTACAAACAAACACAAGAGCAGAAGAACTAGATCAAGATATAAGACCATACATTTCAATTGTAACTCCTGAAAACTGTTTAGATTGGAATTTTAAAAGAGATATAAATGGTAAATATTATTTAGATTATTTAAAAGTTAGAGAAGAGGTAGATAGAGACGGAGGCACATATGTTAGAATTTGGTATCCTGATAGAATTGAAACTGTTTATATTACAGAAGAAAAAACAGAGCCTACTCTTATAGATACTGCCGACAATCTGATTGGCAAAATACCAGCAGTTATTTTATACAATGCTAAATCTCACAAGAGAGGCATTGGTCAATCAGACCTTACAGACATAGCTGATTTGCAAAAAAGTATTTACAATGAGTATAGTGAGATAGAGCAACTGATCCGTTTAACAAATCATCCATCGCTAGTAAAAACCCCGGGTGTCAATGCATCCGCTGGAGCTGGTGCAGTAATCGAAATGCCTGAGGAAACAGAGCCAAATTTAAAACCATATTTACTACAACCATCTGGTCAAAACTTAAATGCAATTATGGACTCTATTACAAACAAAGTTAACGCTATTAATAGAATTGCACACACAGGAGCTGTAAGAACAACTAAACAAGCAGTATCCTCCGGGATAGCTTTACAAACAGAATTTGAGTTATTGAATGCTAGATTGTCAGAAAAAGCAGATAATTTACAAATAGCTGAAGAACAGCTTTTTAGAATCTATGCGATGTTCCAAGATGTCACTTTTGATGGAGAGATCAATTATCCAGACTCATTTAATATTAGAGACTATGCTTATGACTTACAATATTTCTCAATGGCTAAAGCTATGAACTTACAATCACCAACTTTTAACAAAGAGGTAGATAAAGAAATAGCTAGAGCAGTACTTGATGATGATGAAAAACTTAATCAAACTTTTGATGAGATTGATAGCCAAGCAGAAGTGGGCCAATTCACTGAAGAGGAAGTTCAACAAGAAACAGTTGAGGAAGAGACAGTTTAATGAATGGCAGACAAAGTAGAAAAATTTACTCTTTATAGAATAAGAAATTTAGATAGAGCAGAGCAAGAATATTACAAATCCCTCATAAGAACATTAGATAAAATAGAAAAAGATGTTATCGCTTTGGCTAGTAGAGATCTGCCAACTGATAAAGGTAAACTTATTGAACTCAAGGCTGCAATCGCTATTAGGCCCAAAATAAGAACTATATTATCTACTGAGTTTTTATCGTGGGCAGATACAGTGACTAAAAAAGGTTACAGCAAACAAGCTAAAAGGATTGAGAGAGCTTTCAAAGGTATAGGTAATATTCCACTTAAATTTCAACAACTTACAAAGGGTGATTTAGAACTTATTAGAAACCTTAAATTGCAAAGCTTTACTCAATTTCAAGACGTATCAAATACCTTTACAAAAAGATTAGCAGATAAGGTTTATCAATCTACTTTAGTTGGAAGAGACTTTGTAGAATTAGAAGAAGAACTAAGGCAAACCATAAATGGTATCTATAGCCGGTCAAGTGATATAGAAGCAAATGAACTAGTTGATTTTATTAACGAAAATAAGAACATAAAATCAAAACAATCAGAAGTTGATAAAGCAGTTCAAACCTTACAATCTAAATATGCTAGAACTAGAACTGGTGAAAATATGCGTAGATTTGCTGGTCAGCTGTTAGCAGATGGCTTGAGAGACTTTGATGCTCAAGTAAATAGTAAAAAAGCTTTAGATGCCGGTCTTACCTTTGTTAAATATTATGGAGACGTCATACCCACAACAAGGAGTCATTGTCGAAACATTATTAATGGTGTATATAAAAAACGAATCAGCAATGTATTTACAATCGAAGAAGCTAGAAAATTATGGCAAAGATCGTGGGAAGGTAAAAAACCCGGTGATGCTTTGATAGTTCGTGGTGGGTATAATTGTAGACATTCATGGAGTTACGTCAATCCTGATTGGTATGATAGTAACGGAAAACTAACAATATAAGGAGCTATATGAGCGAAGAAACAAAGCAAGTTGAAGCTACAGAAAATCAACAAACAGAAGCAAACGAAACAAAATCAGAAGAAACTCAAGCAAAGCAAATGACCTTTTCACAAGAACAACTTGATAATATTATTAAAGGCAGAATTGAGTCAGAAAAAAGAAAATATGACAAAATACTTGAGGAGCAAAACAAAGCCAAAGAAGAGGCTATCAAGCAAAAACAAATAGAAGAAGCAAAAACGAAATCTGATCTTGAAAAGGTTATGCAAGAACGCATATCAGAAAAAGATCATGAAATTCAAAAGTTTAAAGATATGATGGCAAAAGAAAAAATAGATAATACTATTTTATCTGCTGCTGGAAAATATAAAGCTGTTAGCCCGGAACAAGTATCAGCTTTATTAAAATCAGAAATAAAACTTTCTAATGACAACCGAGTAGAAATCCTTGATATGAATGGTAATATTCGTTATAATCCAAAAGGAGAACTACTTAACGTAGAAGATAGAGTTAAAGAGTTTTTAGATACTAACCCACATTTCCGTCAAGGGTCTTTGTCTGGATCAGGAAGCCAGAGTAGTATTGAAGGTAAAGCTGTTAAACCTAAAGACATCAGCGAATACAATATGTCAGATCCAGAAGATCGTAAAAGATACGACGCAGAAGTTCGTAGAAAACGTGACTCTGGTTCTATTAAAATAAACTTAAATAATTAGGAGAAACACAAATGGCAGACGAAAGCACAAGCTCAACACTCAGTGAGTTATATACTGAGATCGTGGCGGAAGCTCAATTTGTTGCTCAAGAACAGTCAATCATGAGAAATCTTGTAAGAAATTATGCGATTTCAGGTGGTGGTAAAGCGGTAGAAATACCAATTTATGCAGCTGTATCAGCGGCAGCAGTTTCAGAAGCTTCTGACTTATCAAACACAGCTATTGATCCTTCTTCTGTAACAATTACTGCAAGTGAAGTTGGTGTTCTTACAACATTAACAGACCTAGCAAGAAATGCAGCTCCAAGAAACGTGGCAGCTGACATCGGTAGATTGTTCGGTGAAGCAATAGCAAAAAAACAAGATACAGACATGACAGCTCTGTTCGATGGTTTTTCAACTGTTATCGGAGACGGAACAGAAGCTATCACAGCAGCAAAAGTGTTCCAAGCAGCATCTGACTTAAGAGCAGCTGCATTGAACATTAATGAATGTGCTGTGGTCTTACACCCTAAAATTGCTTTTGACTTAAAAGCTAACATAACTAATACATTTGCAAATTCAAACGCAAACGACTTAGCTAACGAAGCTTTAAGAAGCGGTTTTGTAGGAACACTTGCTGGTATGAGAGTATTTGAAACTTCAAATATATCTAACTCAGGTAATGCAGGTGACTATAAAGGTGCAGCATTCCACAGAGATGCACTAGCAATGGCAGAAATGCAAGGGCTTAAAATCGAAACTCAAAGAGATGCGTCTCTAAGAGCAGACGAGATTGTAGCAACTGCTGTATATGGTGTCGGTGAAATTCATGACTCTTACGGAGTCGAATTACATTACGATTCATCAGTTCAGTAAGTATAACTAACTAGAGGGGAGAAATCCCCTCTAGACAAAATAGGAGATTATATGCCCGGTGCAAAAGTAACAGTCAATAATCAAGAAACTGTTAAACTCGAGAGAAATGGAAAAATTATAACTAGGAAATTTCTCGATTACAAAACAAACAAAAAGATTTATGAATTTAGAGGATTTAAATTATATGAAGCAAAAATTGAACCAACTGAAAAAGAAGTTAAAAAAATTAAAAGAAAAACTACTAGAAAAGATTAAGTGTCTTTTTTGTACATTATTGTGTATTGTAGTGTGTAAATGCAAAAGGAAAAAGTAAATGGCTAATTATACAGGTGCAAATGTAATAACAACATCAGACGTATTAAAATATCAACCTGATGCATTTGATTTTGGTATTTCGACCACTGCTACAGAAACAACAAATTTTTTAGCTCAAACTACTAATGATATTCTTAGACAATTAAGAATTGAATGGTGGCCTGTATATAAAACAAATGTTTACACAGATATTACAGTTCTTAATACTGCAGAGATGGTTGATACAAAAGTTAATCTAGATCAGTTTGAAAGAGCTGGTGTTTATTTATTTTTAGGAAGATTTTATTTACCAGCATTAACTAAATTTAGACCAGAGGCAGATAAGGATAGATTTGAGAGGATGGGTGAGTATTATAATAGTGAATACAACAAAGAATTTAGATTTATATTAGAAGATGGTGTTGAATATGACTCTGATGCAGATGCAACTATTTCAGTAAATGAAAGAGAGCCTTTGCATGGTGTTCGTAGACTGATTAGATAATGGCTGCAACAATCACGTTGAAATCAAACGTTAAATCTGTTCAAAAAAGATTAAATGATGTCTTTCGCAAATTTCCAAACATAACAAGAAAAGGATTAGGCCAAGCTGGTTTTCAATTAATAGATATAATTAGAGAACTTACAAAAAAAGGTGTTGATGTAAGACGTAAAACTTTTGCTCCATATTCTGATAGTTATCTGGATCAATTACAAAGAGAAGGAAAACCAAGTATGGTAGATTTATTTTATTCTGGTGATATGCTTGGATCGTTAACAACCAAAGTACACTCTAGTAGAAAAGCCTCTGTATTCTTTAGTAGAAATGCTGAAGCTAAAAAAGCCTTATTTAATCAGGTATTGAGAGAACCTAAAAGAAAGTTTTTTGGGTTTGACAAAAAGACTCAAAAGATAATACAAAGATCATTTATCAAGTTTGTAGAAAAAGAATTGAGAAAGTTTAATAGATGAGCAAAAGAGAAAATATCGCAAATAATTTAATAACAGTTATAGATGCTATATCTAGCCCGGATATTATAAAAGCAACTAGACAACCTTTTGATATTGACGAGCTATCTGATAAGCAATACCCAGCAGTCATATTGCAAACATCTGAGGAAAGTAGACAGGATATTGAATTAGGTAGTGGAGCTCAAACAAGACAAGCAGAGCTTGATTTTGTTTTGATGGGCTTTGTAAAAGGAGCTGAATCTAATTTAGATACAAAAAGAAATGAATTGGTCACAGCTATTGAAACGGCTATTGAATCTGATATTACAAGGGGTGGTAACGCATTAGACACTCAAGTTGTAAATGTTGAAACCGATGAGGGAGCTTTATTTCCTATTGGTGGTATCAGAATGACAATAAGGGTTTTATACACGTTCCAAGCTGGGACACCATAATGAAAGGATAAACTATGGCGAAAGTTGATAAATTGATAGAAAAAATAGAAAAATCTTTAGAAAAAAAAGAAGAGTTTATGGATAAGATTTCTTTTGAAACTGAAAATATTAAGGATTTATTAAGTGAGTTAAGGGATGAAGTTGACGAGCCTCAAGACTGGGATGATGAAAATTCTGAAATTGATGATGAAGAAGAGTTTGAAGATGAGGAATAATCTGTTATAAAACACTATGGCTAAAGATTTAAAATTAGAAAAAGATGGACAAGTAATAACAATCAATGAACTAAATCTTGATAATTATATTAGTCTTGGTTATAAACTCGTTGATAATAATAAACCAAAACCAAAAAAGGAAAATAAAAAATGGCAACACACCACGGAAAAGAAGGAGTCGTAAAAGCTGGAGGAACAGCTATCGGTGAAATCACTGGTTTCACTTTAGAGACTACAGCTGATGTTGTAGAGGATACTCAATTATCTGATGCAGCAAAAACATTTATAGCTGGAAGAACAAGTTTTTCAGGTACACTTGATATGCACTATGATGAGACAGATTCTCCTCAACAGACTTTGACTACTGGATCTTCTATTGCTTTTATTTTATTACCTGAAGGCGATACGTCTGGTGACGAAAGTTTTACTGGATCAGGTATTGTAACAGGTATGAACGTAAGTAATGCAATGGATGGGATCATAACAAGAAGTGTTACTTTCCAAGGAACTGGAGCATTAACAAGAGGTACTGTATAATAATCTTTTATGAGTCTAATAGACAAACTTAAAGATGATTTTCAGAGTCTTGGTGTTCAGTCAATGGATATTGAACATAAAGACGGATCTGTGTCCAAAGTTTACTGGAATCCAATCACACTTTCTGAAAAGAAAAAACTGTTTGATAAATCAGCAAATATTAATGATGTTAGTTTATTAGCAGACATTGTGGTTTTAAAAGCCATTGATAAAGATGGTAAAAAATTATTTTCCTTAGAAGATAAATTAAGTCTAATGCATGGTGTCAACAGCGAGACGATAGCCAATGTTGCAACTGCTATGGTTCAAACTCTCAATCCTGAAGACGTAAAAAAAAAGTAAATACTGACACAAACCTGAAAAATATGTTAATAATAGCCGACAGGCTAAAAATAACATTGACTCAACTTTTAGATATGCCTGAATCTGAATATAATATATGGTTGGGTTATTTGATGCATGAGCAAGAGGAGAGTAAAAGAAAGAGCAATCTAAAATAATGGCAAATTTAAAAATTAATATATTAGCTAATGATAAAACGAAAGCTGCTCTCAGTAGTGTTCAGGCTGGTCTTGGAAGATTAAGAACTAGTATTTTTTCTATTCAATCTGCATTACTTGGTATTGGTGGAGGACTTGCTGTAAGATCATTAGTTAATGTAGGTAGCGAAGTTGAGAACCTTGGCGTTCGATTTAATTTCTTATTTGGTAACGTCAAAGAAGGTACAAAAGCTTTTAATAATTTAGTTGGCTTTGCTGCTAAAGTTCCTTTTTCATTACAAGAAATATCAACTGCTTCTGGTAATTTAGCTGTTGTAGCTAAAGATGCAGATGATTTAACTCGTATATTAAAGATTACTGGTAACGTTGCAGCTGTTACAGGATTAGATTTTAGACAAACAGCAGAGCAAATTCAAAGAGCCTTTGCCGGTGGTATAGCAGCAGCAGATGTATTTAGAGAAAGAGGTGTTAGAGCACTATTAGGATTCAAAGCTGGTGCAACAATATCAACAGAAGAAACAATAAAAGCTTTTGAAGATACATTTGGCCCAGATGGAAGGTTTGGTAAAGCCACTGAAGTTCTTGCGACTACATTTACAGGAACTTTATCAATGCTTAGTGATAAATTGTTTAAGTTTAGATTAGAAACAAACAAAGCTGGTTTCTTTGATTTTATAAAAAATGCATTGGTGGTTATAAATAGATCAATCGAGACAAATGCAAAAGCAATGGCCAAGTTTTCTGCGGCTGTTGGACAAGGGTTAGTTACATTTATAAAACAAGCTTTATTAGGTACTGCTGCTTTAATAGATGCAATAAGACCATTATTCTCTGTGATTGGTATAGGGATTGCAGGACTTTTAGATGTTATAAGAGGGTTGCCTCCCGGTATCAGAGAAATGGGTATTATAGGATTCTTAATGTTAGGTCGTACTGGTAAAATAGCTGTTGTCGGTATTTTTGGTTTAATGAAAGAGTTAGGTGTTAACCTTGATGAAATAACTAATAAAATTTTTGGTCAGCATAAAGCAGCAATGGAGATGGGGCCAGCATTTAGAACAATAAATGAGTTCTTAAAAAAAATAGATCAAAATATAATTCTCTCTAAACAGCAAATGACTGAATTAATGAAGGAGTTAGGTAATGTTGAAAAACTTGCAAAAGAGACTGGAATATCATTTCAAAAAATTGGTGATGCTATTAAGCTTAATATTAAAAAAGATTTAGAGTCAGTAAATGAAACAATAGGAAAATTTATATTGAAAGGAGTAGATAACTTTTCAAGAGCATTAGCAGAGGCTGTTGTTTTAGGAAAAGAATTAAAAATGACTTTTAAAGAAATAGCACAAAAACTTTTAGTTGAGATTTTAGCTTTTACAATAAAATTAATAATACAAACTGGGATTCAAAGACTTTTAGAGGGAACTATATTTGATATATTTAAAAAACAACGTGAACAGTGCAAAGATATACTTGGTATTAAAACTGCAGATTTGACTGTTGAGACTTTAAAACTAGCTATGATGAAACAACAAACAAAAGAAATGGAAAGACAGAAAAAAATAAAAGGAACTATGATGCTTATGTCAGGAAATCCTTTAGGGTTTTTAGGTTTTATGAACAAGGGTGGAGCTGTTGCAAAAGGTAAACCATTTGTAGTTGGAGAATCAGGGCCTGAGTTGTTTATACCAAACCAAACAGGACAGATAACACAAAACGCAAGAGGATTAGGAGGTCAGGGTGCTGTGGTTAATTTTAACATTACTACTTTAGATGCTTCTGGATTTGAGGATATGCTCGTCAGATCAAGAGGCACAATATCAAATATTATAAATCAATCTTTAAATGAGAAGGGAGTAACTAATTTAGTATAATGAGTGGTGCGTTTCCTATAAGTAATTCAAAGTTCTCAACTATGGGAATTAGATCAATACAAAATACTATTATATCTAAATCAGATAGTGGTAAAAAATTAGCTCGTCAAATAGATGGGCAAAGATTTGCTTTTACCGCACAAATTATAACTGCTAAAAGAAATGATGTTTATGGAGAGCTTATGGCTTTTATTTTAAAGCAAAGATCAGGAAAAGAAAATTTCACAATCATACCTCCAGAGATAGAAGATGCTAGAGGGAACGAAACAGGAACAGTATTAGTTAATGGTGCTCACGCAGTAGGAGATACAACAATAGCTGTAGATGGCCATCAAAATAACAATCCAAATGCTTTTAAGGCTGGAGATTTTATTAAATTCGCATCTCACGACAAGGTTTATATGATAGTATCTGATGTTACACCAAGCGGCAATGCATCTACTTTAACAATAGAACCTCCCTTAATTACAGCATTAGCTGATGATTCTGTAGTTACCTATGACAATGTACCTTTTACAGTTTACATAACAAACGATATTCAGGAATTTGGTGCAATAGGATCTACCGCTGAAGGAGATTTACTTTACGAATTTGAACTTGATGTCGAAGAAGCCTTATAAAATAAAATACTGGGTTAATGTTGATATGTTAGCTGAAGATACAATTCACTTAACAGATGATGAAGCTGAAAAGTTAAATCTAAAACAATATGAATTTCCATCAGAAAGTGCTAAATACAAAGTAATTGGTAAAATCAAAGTAAACAGAAAGACAATAGAAAATGACCAGAAGCCTAACGACAGCAACAAAGAATGAACTTGCAACCAATAATATTAATCCAGTTCATCTTTTTACTATCGGTTTTTCTACTCCAGTTAACATAACTGATTGCTCTTTTCCCTTAACTAGTTCTGTATCAGGATCAAGTGTTACATATACTGCAAGTGATTTTATATTAGGTATTTCAAATTTTACTGAAGAAACAGATGTTACAAAAACAAGTTTAACCATATCTTTATCTGGAGCAGATCAAACATTTATATCAACTGTATTAAATGAAAATGTTGTTAATGATTCAGTGCAAATTTTTAGAGGTTTTTTAGACAGTTCAAATGCTTTGATTGCAGATCCTTTTTTATTATACGATGGTCAAGTAGATTCTTTTTCAATATCAGAGTCAAAAAATGAAAGCTCAGTAAGTTTAGCGGTTGTATCTCACTGGGCAGACTTTGAAAAAACATCTGGTCGCAAAACTAATAACACATCACAGCAAAGATTTTTTTCAGCAGATGTTGGTATGGATTTCAGTTCAGAAACAGTCCAAGATATTAAGTGGGGTAGACCTTAATGGGATTAGGAAAAATATTTAAATCAATCGGAAAAGCAGTTGCAAGTTTTGTAAAAATTATTACGAAGCCATTGTCTTGGTTATCACCGCAAGTTGATATTGATGATTTTGGAACAGGTGAGTTCGACGATTTTGAAAAAGGTATATTACTCAATAAACAATCAAATGACGCAAATATTCCTGTTATATATGGAACTCGATTAGTTGGTGGGACAAGAGTTTTTTTAGAAACATCCGGGACAGATAACACTTATCTTTATATGGCACTTATTTTAAGTGAGGGCGAAATAAATTCAATAGAAGAAATAAGAGTTGATGAAAAAACAGTAACATTTGCAAGTTCATTATCAGATGGAACGGAAGTTGAAGTTGGAAGCGGAGATAGTAATTTTTTTAAAAATAGTGAAAGTTTAATTAGAATAGAGCCACATTTCGGAACAGATAATCAAGCTGCATCTGACTTACTTTCTACATTATCATCTTGGGGAAGTAATCATAGATTAAGAGGAATATGTTATTTAGCATTGAGGTTTAAATGGAATCAAGATGCATTTACTGGAATACCAAAAGTCCAAGCAGTGGTAAAAGGTAAAAAGGTAGTATTTTACAACTCAAGTTTAGTAGCTCAAACTGCAGCTTTTAAAACAAACCCGGCATGGTGTTTATTAGATTATTTAACTAATGAGAGATATGGAAAAGGTTTATCTGTATCAGACATTGATTTACAATCTTTTTATGATGCTTCAGTAATAGCAGAAACGCAAGTCACTCCATATTCAGGAGCAAGTGATATTAATATTTTTGATTGTAATGCAGTTATAGATACTTCAAGAAAGGTTATAGAAAACGTAAGAGAGTTTTTAAAAGGATGCAGAGGATATTTACCTTATACTGCTGGTAAATATAATTTAATTATTGAATCAACAGGATCAGCTTCTATTACATTGACTGAGGATGATATTATAGGTGGCTTTGAATTATCTAGTCCAAGCAAAAATGATAAATACAATAGGGTCATAGTTTCGTTTGTTAATCCTGATAGAAATTATCAAGTAGATGAAGTTCAGTTTCCACCTATTGATGACTCTAGTTTACCAAGTGCAGATCAACATTCGACTATGAAAACTGCCGATGGTGGTTTTTTATTAGAAGGTAAATTTGATTTTAAAACAATAACCTCTCCTTACCAAGCAGAAGAGATGGCAGAGATAATTTTACGAAGATCAAGAGAAGCTATTGGTTTAAGTTTAAGAGTTGGATTTGATGCATACGATTTAGCTATAGGAGATATAGTTGGTATTACTCACGCCTCATTAGGATTTAGTGCAAAAAATTTTAGAGTTCTTGGTATTACTTTTAATGAAGATTACACAATCAATTTAACTTTAATTGAACATCAGGACAGTCATTACACTTGGGCCTCAAAAGCTCAAGTATCAAGTACTCCATCAACAAACTTACCAAATCCATTTACTATACAACCTCCGGCTTCTGTTACTTTATCAGATCAACTTATTGAGTATAATGATGGAACTGTTATTGTTGCTTTAGATGTTGCTATTGGAGCTAGTCCAGACTCTTTTATAGATTTTTATCAAGTTGAATATAAGTTAAGTACAGACTCTAATTTTATTATTTATGCTCAAGGTTCTGGTTTAAATCATAGAGTTTTAAATGTTATCGACCAACAAACTTATGATGTAAGAGTTAAAGCTGTTAATACTTTAGGTGTCTCATCAACTTATGTTTCAGCTCAAAGACAAATAGTCGGTGCAATTGCACCACCTTCAGATGTCGAAAATTTTACTTGCAATGTATCAGGTCAAGATGCACATTTAAGTTATGATGCTGTGCCTGATTTAGATTTAGCATTTTATCAAATAAGATTTTCACAGTTAACGGATGGTACAGCAGAATGGTTAAATTCTGTCAATTTAGTGACTAAGGTTTCAAGACCAGCTACATCAATAACTGTTCCAGCAAGAGTTGGAACTTACCTTATAAAGGCAGTAGACAAATTAGGGAACTTCAGTTCAAATGCTACTTCAGTTATTTCTAATGTAACAAGTGTAACTAATTTTAATGCAGTGAGCACAGTCAATGAACACCCAACATTTACAGGAACTAAAAATAGTGTTGTAATATCTGATGATGCAATAATATTAGACTCTAGCGAATTATTTGATGGAGCTAGTGGAAATTTTGACGATGAAACTACAAGATTTTTTGACTCTGGTGTTGCAAATGCAGACTTTTTAGCTTCTGGCAATTATGAGTTTGCAAATGTAATTGATATTGGTGCAAAACATACTGTTAGAGTTACAGCTTCATTAACTCAAACAGCAAGAAACCCAGATGATTTATTTGATAATAGAACAGGTAATTTTGATGATGCTAAATCTAATTTTGATGGTGATGTCCCGGCTAACTGCGATGCTCATTTAGAAATTGCAACCTCAGATGATAATTCTACATTTACATCTTTTCAGACTTTTGTCATAGGAAATTACACCGCTAGATTTTTAAAATTTAGACTTGTGTTAACATCTAGTGATTTAGCTTCTACTGCTGTTGTCTCTGAGGCTAGTGTAACAGTCGATATGCCAGACAGAATATTTAGTGAGGACAATATATCATCAGGTACATCTACAAAAACAGTTACATTTTCTTCACCATTTAAATCATCAAATTATGCAGTCTGTATTACTTCTGAAAATATGGCATCAGGAGACTTCTTTACAGTCTCAAACAAAACTGTTAATAGTTTCGACGTTTTGTTTAAAAACTCAAGTGGAACTAATATATCAAGAACTTTTGATTTCATTGCAAAAGGATTTTAAAAGGAGTATAAGAAATTATGGCACAGGCAACAGATTTTACAATAGCAAACCAGTCGTTTCCAAATTTTAGAACTGATTTAAATTCAGTTTTATCTGCAATTAATACAATGAACTCTGGAACATCAAGACCATCATCTGCGGTAGCTGGAACTATGTGGCTTGATACAACTTCAGCTTCTTCACCAACGATAAAGTTTTTTGACGGATCAGATGACATTAGTTTTGCAACAATAGATTATTCAGCTAACACAGTTAATTTTTTAGACTCAACAGTTGTTGCGGATTTAGTGGCAGATACTACACCCCAACTTGGTGGGAATTTAGATGTCAATGGTAACGATATTGTATCAACTTCTAATGCAAATATAGATTTAGTTCCTAATGGAACAGGTGATGTTACTTTACAAGCGGACACAGTTCAGATTGGTGATAGTAATGCAAACGCAACTTTAACTACCAATGGAACAGGTGATTTAATTTTAAATACAAATGCTGGAACTAACTCTGGTAATATAACAATAGCTGATGGAGCAAATGGTAATATTGATTTAACGACTAATGGAACTGGAGCAATCAAATTTAATGATCTTGCTTATATCCCACAACAAGCATTAACTTCATCATCAAACGCAGTAGCTTGGGACACACAAGCAAAACCAAACGCATTCCACTTAACAACTGAAAACACGACATTCTCTGCACCTACAAATAATACTGAAGGTTCTTTTATTTGTTTAGAAATTAATTATAATGGTTCACACACAATCGCATTTAATACTGTATTTGAATTTGCGGCTTCTACCGCACCAACATTTACTTCATCAGACGGCAAAACTGACATATTAGTTTTTAGATACAATGGAGCTGTATGGCAAGAAGTAGGTAGAACCTTAAATTTAAGTGAAAGTTAAAATATGTACGCATTAGTAAT
>VMHT01112685.1_pt1 | contig 16638 bp, 8 predicted proteins | sample 4693611 | NCBI WGS metagenome assembly VMHT01 (sample SAMN12280063, study PRJNA550983) | marine metagenome | isolation source: seawater sampled from same location over 5 years 0.02-0.2 micron viral filtrate | place: USA: collected off the coast of southern California halfway between the port... ... | reverse complement strand
TAGTAAAAAGAGAGAATACAAAGACAGCTAAAGCAATTGGTATTAATCCAGCTGCAAGATGTACAACCGTGAAGCCCGCTGGGACGACATCTCTGGCATTAGGAACTTCATCTGGTATTCATGCATGGCATGCTGATTATTATACGCGTAGAATTAGAGTTGGCAAAAACGAATCTATGTATAAGTATTTATCCGCTAATCATCCTGAGTTAGTTGAAGATGAATTTTTTAGACCTCATGATACTGCTGTAATTAGTATACCACAGAAAGCACCTAAAGGTTCTATATTAAGAGGTGAATCACCTTTTGATTTATTAGAGCGTATAAAGAAAGTTGCTACTGAATGGGTTAAGCCTGGTCATAGGAAAGGGTCTAACACTCACAACGTTTCAGCTACTGTTAGTTTAAAGAAAGAAGAGTGGGATCAAGCTGGTAAATGGATGTGGAAAAATAGAGACCATTATAATGGTTTATCTGTGTTACCTTATGATGGTGGTACATATACTCAAGCTCCATTTGAAGACATAAGTAAAGTAAAATATGATATGGCTATGAAACATTTAAAAGATGTTGATCTAAGTAAAATTATAGAAACAGAAGATGAAACAGATCTTGCAGGAGAATTAGCTTGTGCAGGTGATAATTGTGAAATTAAATGAAACGATTAGCTATAATAGGTGGTATTGGCATGATGACTATGGCTGGTACCAATATGATTTGGCATAAGCAAAAACCAAGCTTTAATCCCAACACACTTGCTATTGCAAGCGGCGCTTTTATAGTGTCAATAGGTATAACTTTTAAAATATGAACTATGTGTCCATTATGCTTAGGCGGTATCTGTGAATACTGTAACAATTAAAATGTTGGGGGATTAGCTCAGCTGGCTAGAGCGCCTGCCTTGCACGCAGGAGGTCATCAGTTCGACTCTGATATTCTCCACATCTAAAAATAAAAAGGGGACCTCGTTTGAGATCCCCTTTTTTGGTTACAGGAACTTTGGGTATGGTGCCCAGTATTTTTGTTCCCTATGATACATTGCTACTTGATGCTCTTCTCTTTCCCATGCCCACCTTTTTCTTAGCTCTAGTAACTTTTCTTTTTTCTCTTTGAGACATTTGACTCCACGACTTAGGAGATTTGTCACTTACTTTCTTAGACGGTCTACAAACCTTTGTGTTTTTATTTTCTTCAGATCCGCAAACATTTCCCTTCTCATCTTTCCACTCTTCTTTAAACCAGCGTTTTAAAGCTGCTCCTTTTTTTGTTTTTCTAACTGCTGCCAATGGCGATCTACCTGTTGATATACTCCAAGAATCTTTATCCATGCTACTTTATTTTACCGCCACGTTTTCTACATTTAGCTATGTAACCACTAGCATAAGCAGATGGAAATACATCGTATTTTGCTTTAGCTTTTCTATAGCACGCATCTTTCAAAGACATTGGAGTTTCATACTTAGATTTTGTAATCTTAGATTTTCTATGTGTTTTAATTCCTGGCATTTTTATTTTTCTTTTCTATTGCTTTTCTTAATATCTCAGCTTTTCTAGCTGCTTTCTCTTCTCTAGTTTCAGGTTTGTCTGACTTTAAAGGTTGAAAGTTTTTATTTGTTTCTTTTTGTAATCTTAATATTTCTTTAACTCTAGACTCTTCGTTTTTAAATCTACTAACTTCATAAGACTTTAAACCAAATTGTTTTAATATAGACTTTTGTTCCCAAGCATTATATCCTTTAGGATCTTTTATAAGATAATCTAAAGCTTGTTGATCTCTTTGAGCTTTAGTTTCTAAAGTCCACTTAGGCCAACCACTAGCTAATGCTATTTTTTGCCATGTCTCTGTATCTTCATCCATAATAGAAGACAAGTTATCATACTTTAATAATAGTCTATCTAAAGGAATATTAGTAGTAGCAGATATAACTTTTGCAGAAGCTAAGAAAGCTGGATTTGTCATACTAAAACCTTCGTCCATCATTTCTTGTCTTCTTTTTTTAGAATCAAATTGCCAAGTTGCTTGTCTAAGTCTAGATATTTTAGATCCTATAGGCGGAGAAAACTGTAGTAGTTTATATATAGAATCAACATACTCAGGTCTAGTTCTACCTGATCTTTCATATATATCTAATAAAAAGTTTTTAACTACAGAAGTTGCAGCACCAGCAACACCCAAACCTCTTAACAAGGAATCTGCCATACCATTAGCTACATCAAGAGCTTTTTTACTTTTCTTTTCATCTTCTTCATCATCTCCAAAACCTAAAGCAAATACTGCTTGTTGCAAGGCGTTGAATATAATATTTTGAACAACTCCGTAATATATTATTTTACTTACGTTAGCTTTGCTATCACCTCTTCCATTTGTTAAATCTTGAATAGCTCTTTTCTGTAGTCTAGCATATTGCATAGGTGTGTTAGCAAACATGAGTATCAACCTACCATAATCACTTGACTGTTGTTGAGATATTTTATCAGGTCTACTAGACTGTTGATTTTCTTCAGTCTTTTCCATGAATTCTTCCATAGCTTGCTTTTCAGCATCTGCTTCTGAAACACCTTTCTTCATTAAGTCTTTTATTCTATTTCTATAGAACGTAGCACCACCAGTAGCAATAGCAAAGCTATCTGCATATTGAGTTGGCGCATAACCTTTAGAAAGTATATAATTTAAAACTCCTTTAGCTTTGTTTTTGCTAGTGTTTGCAGCATCAGCTATTTCAGATTCTGTTATATTTATTCTTAAACCGTTTCTTCTGTCTTTTAAAAAATCAGAGTTCATCAACTTCATAAAGTCTTTCCAATACTGAGGTTGATTAGCAAATGCAGCACCTGCTTTTAACGGGTTATTAAAATCCCAGTTTAAAAAGTTTATAGAAGATATTGTTTGTAGTATAGCAGATCTAGTATTAAAGAACATTATAGCAGCATTAGATCCGTTAATATAATTTAATATTCTATTGCTTAGTCTATTTCCCTCCTGTAGTCTATTACTTCCAGACTTCATACGTTTAAGTATGTTTTCTAAAGCTTCTCTATATCTAGCTCCGTAAGCTGCTTCAAGCTTATTAAGGTTTTTCTCACTAAATATTATATCCACATTATCTTGCCACTCTTGTAGGTATTCAGGTCTTTTAGTTTCTTTTAAACCTCTCATTAAATCAGTAGTTATATTACCAACTAACCAATCTTTTAATGGAGAAGGATATGGGCTTTTGTTTATTGTTAGTAACTGATCAGCAAAACTTTTTAAAGTAGGATTGTTTAATATAACAGAATTTAATTCTTTAGTATCTGTTTTTGATAAACCAGGCGCTTCTAAACCTTGCTTAGTCCACAAGTAAACTCTTACAGCTTGTTCATTAGTAAAACCATCTACTGCTTCTTCATTTAAATCTTTAGGTACATTTAAATCTTCTTTAAGCTTTTTAAAGTCTTGCATTAGATTTAATCTAGCTGTCTGTAAATTTAATTGACCTCTAGAAAATGGATCAAACACATGCTTCTTAAACCAAGCTAATTGTGAATCACCTAGCTTTCCTTTGCTTAACAATGGATATATTAAACCAGTAAAATCCTCAGCAGAGTAAGGTATAAAAAATTGAAACTTATCTCTTTTAGCTCCTCTTACTTGTGCTTTAGCTTTAGAATATTCCTTATTAGAGGCTATACCTGTTTTTTGTTCTATTATATTATTAAAATCTAGGTCTAAGTCTTTAGCTTGGCTTGCCTTAGCTTGTTGTACTTTAGACTTAACATCTACAACGCTCAATGCAGAAGCTACAGCAGAAACATTTTGAATAGCATCATCAGCAAAATAAAAGTCGTTATATCCTTCGGCTGCTTTATCTATAATCCAATTAGCTTTAGCTTCTCCTGTAGAGTTACCTAAACCTGTTATGTTTTTTAATGGTATTTCTAAACCTTGAGATTTTAAAAATTCGTAAATAGCCGGTGCTGCTTCCGGAGCTCTTGCTGTCAATACAAATAAATCTTCATTTCCTCTAGCATCTCTAATTTTTTGAGCTATTTTAAACAAAGGACCACGACCACCATCAGTTACATTATTAAAGTCATCAAAGTTTAAATCATAACCTTGACTTTTTAAATCAAATCCTTCAGCTGCAAACTCTTCTGCGTTTAACTCTCTAACTGTACCATCTGGCGATGTAGCTACAACTATATTGTTACTGGTAGCTAATGTATCATCAAAGTCAAATACTCTAATTTTTTTAACAGGAGCATTAGGATCACGAGCTATTCTCAAAGCTTCATCTATTGTAGCAGCTTTATTTAAAACCTCTTCCATAGACATGTCTTCATTTACCTCTAAAACTCCAGAACTTTTTAATTGATCAACATCTATATCTTTTGCTTGACTTATAGATTTGTCTAATACTTTTACTTTTTTATCAAATATTTCTTTTTGTAATATTTGTTTGTAAGCTTTTTCTCCATTTATAGAATATATATTATTACTTATAGCAGTTTGGTTCTTTAAAAACTTAGTAATTCTTAATATTCCTTCTTGACTTGTCTTAGCTATTTGTTTTCCTCCTTCTATTCCTTTAGCATCTATAAGATCCATAACATAGTTAGGTCCAAAGAACTGAGTGTGACCAGATAATATTTCATTTAAAGAAGCATCTGTTAATGTACCTTTTAACATACCTTGAAACAGCTCTGTCATAGTTATAGAGTTAGGTACTAAGTGTTCTCCTTTAGTTATTAAATCTATATAAGCAGAAGTTCCAGTACCAAACGCAGCTTGAACTTTAGCCTCTGGCAAACTCATACCTTTATCTAAGTTTTGCTGTAGTCTTAAATCATATCTAGCTTTAAACTCTGGAAACTCATCTATAAACTCTTGAATAGAAGCATCCTGCTGCTCTGTATCTAGTTTAAGAAATTTTTCTTTACTAAGTCTTTTCTTTTTAAAACTTTCTATATCTTGATTACCATCTATTAAATATACATAATCAAGACCACTTAAAGCTCTTAAACCTTTAACAACACCTGTTTGTAATTGAAAAAACTGAAACAATTGTAATGGTGTTATTTGTTTTCCATTTTGATAATCATCTTGTATTTCTAACATTAAAGTTTTAAATAATTCAATATTAGCTATATTCGCGTCTTGTATTTTTTGTTCAGAGTTTTGTAATAAAGAAAGTTTATTAGCTATGTTACCACCACGTAATAATGGAGTTAGTATTTGCTTTGTTCCTGTAAAATCTTTATTCATAGGTATAACGTCATTAGTGTTGACGTTGTTTTTCTTTTTAACATTAGCTCCTCTTGCTTTTAAAAATTCAGTAAAATACTCTCCGGGACTTCCATCTTTCTTTTTTGCTGCTGGATCTAATAACCTATTACTAAAACCTAAAAATTCTAAACTTGAATTAAAAGCATTTATTAAACCTGAATCTATTTTTTTAACAACTCTTTGTGCAAAGTTGTTCATGCTTTCTGCTGCAGGTTTGTTTACAGTTCTTTTTCCTTTTTTCTTACTAGTAATTATATGATCTTTATTGTTTATCTGATTTAAAAGCTTTTCATCTGTTTCTTCTAAAAACTTTTTATTTACTTTAACAAACTCACCACCTTGTTCTAGCATAGGATCTTCTTCGAGTAGCATGTCTATAGCTTGAATAACATTATCATCTACACCTTCTATTGCTTCTTGAAACTCAGGTTTGTAATTACCATCTTCGTCTCTATAGCCAGTTGTGTAAGCTATATCTACTAGCTCGTTTGCTTTTAACATAAATGCTGATAAGTCATCTGGTTCTAAAACTATGTCTTTAGCAAAACTATAATTTTCACCTCTACCTAAGTCTCTAGCTATAAATGCTATTTCTGCTTCTACGTTATCTCTACCAAACTTTTCAGCTCTTAATTCAGCTAGTGTAGTAGGTACATAACCTTCAGTACCTGGTTGTCTACCAAAGCTATCTTCTACTTGAGAATCTAACACTTGTCTTAAAGCATCTTCTGTAAATTCAATAGATGCTACTTTAGCTAATGAGTTTCTTCTAGCATCAGGTCTTGCTGTATTAATAAAGAAATTAGTTAAATCTTTAGTTGTTAAATTTGGTATTAATTGTTTTTTAGGATTACCAGCATATGGATCTTTAACTCTTGAACCTTCTGCTCTAGACTCTTCAGTTAATGTTCTAGCTTGCTTACCTGTCTTTGGATCTATAACTGGCTCAGTAAGTCCATTTAATCTTTTGTTCAATGTTGTTTGCTGAGCTTTAGCTAAGATAGCTGGTACATAAGTTTCAACAAAGTTTTTATATTTAGCACTTGTTGGCGTACCCATTATCTTTTTAATATCAGTTTCTAAATCAGCAATAGCTGACTTTCTAAGAGCTTTTAAAAATGCTCCTGAGCTTACGTCTCCTAATCTAGTTCCTAGTGTTCTCTTAGTCTTCTCTATAACCTTATTGTAAAACTCTCCTCCTTCTTCCATTCCTAAATCGTCACCTAGCTCTATAAAACTTTGTCTTAACGATTGCTTTTCTTCTTTACTAAAATCTTGCTTTGGTTTTTCTTCTAACTGTTCTTGAGACTGAACACCTAATAATGGAGCTACTATTTCTGTAGCTCTATAAGGGTCAAATTGTTTTATAGCTTTTCCTACAAATCTACCTAAAGTTACATTTTTTCTGTAATCGTCTGATTTAGCTAAGTATTTATTAACATAATCTATAACACCTCTTTCATCTGATATTATACTAAAAATTATATCTTCCATTTGAACTGCCCCTTCTACAGACTCTCCAGTTTCTCTATCTCTAGTTCCAGCTACTTTAGGATTGTCTCTAACTGGAGTATTACCTATAACAAAATCTCTACTATTTACATATCTCCTAACGTCATCTTCAAATTGAAAAGCTAAAGCTGCTGGTAGTTCTGGATTTTTAACACCCATCGTTTCTATTAGTCCTTCAATCTCTACATCTTTAGCTTGACTAACAGCTTCACTAGCTGCTTCTTTTGCCGCTACTCTTTCTTCATCAAACTCTAAACCTGCAGCATCTAAATCGTCAGATATTTCTATACCTTGTTCTGCAGCATTTCTTTGAGCTCTAGTAAGCCTTCCTTTATTTATAGACTTGTTATAATCTGCTATAAAGTTTAAAATATCATTAGCATTATTAAACTCTATTTTACCTAAGCCAGGTACATTTTGTAAAAATCTTCTACTAGCGCTACGTAAGTTATCTCCTAGTTTTTTGTCTTTAGCTATTAAACCAAGATCAACAAACTCACTAAATAAAGTAATTAATTCTTCAGCTTCTTTAGCTTCGGTTACATCTTTGTCTATTTTATACTGGTTAAGTGTATTGTTAAGTGTTTTAATTAATGCGTTATCTTTGAGAGATGGGTTTTTACTTAATACTTTTAACCTTTTCTTAATAACATTAGCCATTTGGAAAACAGACTCAGGATTAGTTCCTAAAGTCTTTTTCAAAAATTTATGTAATATCTCATGAGCACCAGCAAAATAACTAATACCATCAGTCATTTTTTCAGTATTAACTAAAGCAATTTCTTTACCGTCTATCTTAACTTCTACCGCTCTACCTTCTGATAATTTAGGATCAAGTCCATTTTCTTCTAAAAACGCTTTCATTTCTTCCTCGTTTTCAAAAGTTTTAAATTCATCTATTACATCGTCAGCTAGTTGTTTAGATACTTTTTTATTTTTGTTTATTATATCTTCAGCTTTACCTATGTTGTTAAGTCTTTTATTTATTTCTTTTATTCTTTGTTGTTGTGGCTTAGTAAGTTCAGAATCTAAACCATCTATTTCTTTTAATAAATCTGCTTTCTCAACCATCAAATCAAGAGACTCTGCTCTAGCTCTCTTACTAAAACTACCAGGAACTTTTAATCCAGCGTTTCTAATAGTAGATATTGTTTCTACTTTATCATGATAGTCTTGTTCAGAAATATTACCAGCGTCTTTTTGTTTTTTAAGATCAGCTAAAACTTTTTTGTAAAACATCTCTGTTTGAGCTAGGTTACCTTTAGGGTTAAATTCTTTAGCAACCTGCATAGCAACAGATCTTATTTCAGTCACTGTTTGTTTACCTACTGAACCTCCAAAAGGTAATACAGTTCCTATAGTTACACCAGCTAAAAACTCTTCCCAATTCTGTTCACCGTTTACATACTTAAATAAATCTCCTTGTTTAGCACCTGTATTTAAAGCTTGTAAAGTACTTTGGCCAACTTCTGTTAAACCTTCTATTAATGAGTTAGGTGTTTGTTTTATTACACCTTTACCCATATTTTCTATAATTTTTTTAATATCACCTCTAAACAATGATTTAACACCTGTCTTGTATGAAACACCCATACTTTTAAAAAAAGCTTTCATAGTGGTCTCAGCACCTAATTTTTCTAGTCTAGACATTAAAAGAGCTGTAGCAAAATCTTGAGCTACATTATCATACTCTCCACTAGCTATAGCTTCACCTAATGCTTCTTCAGTTATACCATCTGGATATTTTTCTTTATCAGCTAGCATACCTTCTTTAACGCCTTCTATATAGTTTTCACCATAAAACTGAGCTGTAACCATAGCTCCACCGCCTAAAGTTAAAGCACCAGCAACAGGTGCTAGTACACCTCCAGATGCCCATGTTGCTACTGCACCTGCAGAAGCAGCAGCCATTTGAGGTACAGAACCACCTAGACCGACCATAATATCTCTAAAGCTTATACCATCAGAAAACTTAGCTTGCTCAGCTAAAGCTCTATATTCTTCAAACTCTTGCATCTGAGATATATTTTCGCTTAGACTTTTAGATTCTTGTTGAAGATCAATTTCTAATTGCTCTCTTAATTCTTTTATAGTTCCAGTTAATTCAGGTCTACCATCTATTCTTCCAGGTCCTCTTTCACCTATTTTTATTTTAACCTCATCGTCATCACCTTTGCCTTCAGCTGTTAGTTTTTCAAGTTGAGCAAGACCATCTTTAGTATTTTTAATACGCATACCATCTACTTGAGCGCCAATAACATCCATTGAATTACTAGTTAAAGCTTGACTTGAAACAGCAAAGTTTTCTATACCAGCAATAATATCAGACATTTTGGATCCTTTACCATAGTAAGCTTGTCCAAAATCTGAAAGACTATAAACTAAGCTTTTTCCTCTAGCTTCTCTTTTGTTTTCTGCAGCATTCATTATACCAAGCATTTCACTTATTTTTTCTGCTTGCCGTAATACTATAGGGTCGTTCTGCATAGACTGATCTATAAGACTAGCATAGTATTCATTTACTCTTTTCTGAGCTAAATCAACACCTGCTCTAGTACTTAAATCATACACGTTTTTATCTACAAGTTCCTGTTTAAAAGCTTCAATTTTATCTGAAACATTTTGAATATAAAAGTTTCTTCTAGAATCTACAATAGGATCAGTCATTAAAAACTCATTAAATAAATTACTATATTCATCTCCTTTGTTCTCACTTTCCTGTATTCTTTTAGTAGCGTAAGAATAATCTCTTTTAGTATATTCATTAACATCCTCCATAGACATTGGCTCATCATAGAAACCAGTTTGAGTCATGTCTGTAACTTCTTTGCTTGGCTCAACCCCTGCGCTTGGTGTTGGTAATTGATTAACCATTTCTAAACGTTGTTGACCTGTAGTATTAGGCATCTTTAGTATTTCGTTAATCTGCTTGTTGTACTCAGCTATCTGCTGCTCAAAAGATTTAAGCTCTTCTTGCTTCTCTTTAGTCTCTTGTTCAGTTGGCGTTAAATCTTGTCTAGCATCGTCTAATACTTCTTCAACTCCTGGTATTTTAGGGTTAGTCAGTTCTTCAGGTATAAACACACCGTCTTCAATAGGTATAGTTTCTTCAGGAGCTGAACCTACTTTCTTAATAACATCAGAGTTTCTAGCAATAAACTCTTCAAAAGTCACACCAAGTTCTTTAGCTCTAGCTTCTAAAGCAGCAATACTTACAGGTACACCATCTATTTCGTACATATTATTATTTTGTTTTCTGTTCAATCATTTGTTTCTCTTCTTCTCTTAACTCTATGATTCTTTTCATTGCTTCATACTCAGCTTTATTTATCTGGGCTGTAGTTACTTCTTTACCTTTTACTGGGTCAGCTTTTTTCCTTAATAAAATAGTTAAAGTACGATCTTGTGATAACAGCTGCTTTTCTGCATCTGATAACTTATCTAACTTGTTCTTTGATTTCCACTTAGTATAAGATTCGCTATCAACAAATCCATCAAAGCCACCTTTTTCAGCTTCTTCAGCTTCTGCTTTTTCTCTTTCTGCTACTCTCTTGTTATAGTAAGCAGGATATAGTTTCCTCATTTTAAAGATTGCATCATTATTATCTTTGTTATTACCACCAATCGATCTTTGTACTTGTTGAGCTAACTTAGCCATTGACACAGGATCTTTTGGATCATACTCACCTATAAAAGTAGTTTTATCTACAACTTTACCACCAGTTCCTTCATCTAAGCTATAATCAAGTTGGTTTAAAGTTATCTTACCTGTTTCAGGATCAACTACAACATCATTAACCGTTTTATTGTCAATTGTGGTATTTAGTATTATATTTTGATTATCCATAGGGTTTGAAGCAAAGTCATAAATATCTTCAACTGTTTCCATATAATAAGGATTTCCTTTGTCATTTTGTTCATTAGGATCATAAACTTCCTCTTTAACAAACTTCAATGTATTATCCATAGTTGCGTTGTCATTATAAAACTTAGTTCCTAAATACTGTTTCATTATGGCTGTTTGCTCTTGATCTAACTTTGCTCTTTGTTCTTCAGACATGTCTTCAGCATAATCATGCCAAGCATCTTTATATAAAGAAGGATCAAACCCCATTTCAGTAGCAATTCTTTCAATTTCTTCATCAGGTATTTCATCTTGCCAAACTCTAGCCATCATATTATCATTAGCGGCCATTGTTGCTACAGCTGGACTATTGACAAGTTTAGCTATAGCGTCAGGTTTTCTTTCCTGAGTTATTGTTTTGTAAGTATATTTTTTACCTTCTTCTAGATTTGTAATAGGCTCTCCAGTAACTGGATTTATATCACCTTTTTTAACTTCTACATATTCTACAAACTCACCATCTAAACTGTCTGGTTGAATTTCTTTATTAAATATTGCTGTGCCTGGTTCTGACAAGTTAGGCTTTTTCTGATACATAGGAGTTCCATTAACCTCATCAGCAAGTAATTGGCTACCATTTATCATTGCAGGCTCATTCTCTCCATCTTGAGGAGTAAACAAGTACAACTCTCCATTTTTTTCAACTATACCTACGTTTCCACCTTTACCAACTAAGTCTAATATTCTTTTATTTTCTATAGAGCCTACCGAAGATACATTGCCATTTGCTAAGTCAGTCTTAAAATTAACAGAGTTTTCACCTACGGATTTTACTAGCTTAGCAAACTTAGGTACTAAAGATGATATTCTAGCAAGCTCTCTATTACCTTCTTGTCTAGTTATGTGACCTTCTTGCATTAAGTTTTTTATCTTAAAATAACCATCAACCTTTTCATTCCAAAAAGATAAAATGTTTTCATCTAATATTTGATTACCAGTAGAGCTTAATTCATTTAACTTTGACCTCATTGCAAAATCAGCTTGGTCTTGAGATTGCTGCAGCTCTGTAGTATATTTTTTCTGCTTAGCTATTTGCGTTCTCATGTCACCAACTGTTTTAGCAACATTATTAGTTAAGTTTTTACCACTATTTATATAAGTGTCAAACTCTTTGTTTATTATTCTTTGTGGATTTGTAAAGCTCATATTCTATTTTTAATCTTTTCCTATTTGTGCTGCACCTTCTGGAATTTTACCTCCAAGAGAACTCATACCTGGAACTATCATTCCTACTCCTTGAACTACTGATTGTCCTATTCCTGCTATAGCGGCTGATCTAGCTGCTTTTGCATCCATTTCGTTTTGAGCAGCATTGTCTAGTAATTTAGCTGTTCGATCCATTTTAGCTTCGTGAAAATTAATAGCATCTTGCTGTTCCATTATATCACCTTGCGCCTTCATTTCATCTAGTCTTTGAGCACCTTCAGCTTCTAGCTTTTGTGTTGTCATCTCTCCTTCGGCTGCTAAAGACTTATTTTGAGTTTCTTGAGCTTGTATCGTAGCTGCTATACCTCTTTTACTTTGTAAAGCTGCTTGAGCTAACGCGGTAGCACCACCAGCAGCTTGGCCTGTTTCCATCATTACATCTAAACTATTAGCTAAAGCTTGATCAGCTTGTTCAGCTTGCATTTTAAAAGCTTCAGTAGCTACAGTAAGATTAGCATAAGGATTATCAAGATTTTCAAATTGATTAGTCATGTTTTCATAAGGATTTTGAAAAGCAGGTCTTTCTTCTACTAAAGAATCTAAAGCACTTTGCATAGTGTTTTTAATTTCGTTTTGATCTCCTGCTTCGTTTTTAGCTCTTCTAGCTGCTATACCTTGAGTGGTCGCTCCAGCGGCCGCAGCTACGGCTCCTGCTATTACTAATGATGTTGCTACTGCCATATCTTTATTTTAAAATTTTAATTATCTCATGTGAGGGCTTATCATCTACATGCCACCCTAATTCTTTATGTTTGTTTATTAACGCTTTTGTTCTGCCTATAGTAAATATGTATTCATATCCCCATCCTTTTATTATCTTCTCTACTGTGCTTATTAAACATGTTATAGCCATATCTCTGTCATCTTCTCTATATTCTGGATTAGATATTATCCATTCAAGTAAAACTGCCTTAGAATTAGTTACATAAACAAATCCTGCAACAATCATAACTCCATTTTTTTCTACTACAAAACCACCAGTACCATTGTCTGGTAAAAATTCTTTTTCTACTGGCGGCCACTTCCATGCTTTCCACCATTTTTCTAGAGTCTCATAATCAGACTCTGTTAATTTTCTTATTTCCATTTAATTTAATTACTGTGAAGACATATTAAATGTTACACCTATAGAATAAAGTTCTTTCATTCCGCCAGGGGCTGTAACATTATCTGTCGTAAATTTAATATCTAAATAATAACCTTTAATTCCACTTATTCTATTTCCAAAATTTACTTCTCCTGGAGCTGCTGTTGATTTATTTACCAAATTAGCAACATATCTATTTTCTTTTCTATCAAAGCCAGCTCGTAATAGTGGTGCGTTATTTGGATTAGCAGAGGTGCCAGTGTTACCTAAGCTATCGTATGCACCTTGTACATAGCTATATATCAAATTAGCATTATCACTATTAAACTGCCACGCATTATTCCAAACCCCTCCAACTTCTCTACTAACACTTTGACCTGTTCTATCACTAGTTAAATACTCAGCTTGCCAACCACTGTCTCCTTCATAGTCAACAGCTAGAAAAGCTTTTTGTAAAGAAGGATTAGCATTAGCTACTATGGTAACATCAGAGTCGTGATCTATAGAGTAAAACTGCCCATGAGGTGTAGAGCTAGCATAATGAGAATAAAGACCTTTCTGTATGGTTACTGTATTATCTTCACTCCAATAATCATTATTGATTGTATAAAAAGTATTTTTTAAACTATCAATAAAGCTAGGCTTATAAGAATAAAAGCTAGGCCAACCTTTCACTTGATGATCATAACCTAAAGTATAATAAACATTATCTGGCTTAGGTACAGTTGGTGTATTTGGTTGAGTATATACTTTAGAATTGTTAGGCTGTATCGATAAAATGTACTGTTTATTATAAGCATCATAACCACCATAAACTCTACTTCTGTAATTACCTAAAAGCTTTATATTAGTTATATTTGTTAACTCTGATTGTGTAATTACTCTTGATAAAAGCATGTAATCATTTGTTGTTTGAGCTTCTCTAACACCTATAAATGTGCAATTCATATCTACATAATTACCACTATTTCCATATTCAAAAAACACTTTTGAACCTAAAAGACCGAATTGTTTAATAGGGCTAAGACCGTTATTAGTATAACTTGGTCCACTTTGAGAAGCATTAGGAGTGTTAGATGTAGTAGATTTTAATATTATTTCAAATGTATTATTGTAATCATCATCTAAAACAGTTAAATTATCTCTAAACCAATCACGCATTCCATATTCAGATATTTCTGTAATGCCATCATTAGACAATCTTAAAACAGCATTTCTATTTCTATCTACAAAATATTTTCTAAAAGAATATATAGCAAAGCTTTCAGGATTTTTGCTTATTCCATATTCTCCTACATAGGGCACTATCTCTCCAATTACGTTATTTGCCGTGACTACACTTCCGCCACCCTCAGCATTATATATAGCATCTTTATCTATTAAAGCTCTACTACATTTATTCTCTTGTAGAACTATTAAATTATTTTGCTCAGCATATATTTTTTGTATAGATCCATTTTGCGGATTAGCTGCTTTAGTTATATTTGTTCCAACTGGAAATTGATTAGTTCTATTTATTCCAGTTCTAGAATTAAAAATACCTGAATATATTAAAGCATTAAATCTATGTTGTTGTAACGGCTCTTCTTCATCTAAATAAGCTTTTACACCTAACGACATAAAACTATTATTAAATCCACCTCTTATATACATTTCTTCTGTATAAAAATTTTCAAAAACAACAGAAGCTATTTTATCATTTTGAAAAGGTTGACCTAGCCCATATGGAGCAGCTAGCGTATATGGAGGAGCAAAAACTTGACATATAGGAAACACATTGTCAGCAGCAACTCCGGTACTACCAGGAACAGTTATACCTCTAGTTTGATTAGCTGGCTGTGGTGTTAATATTTTCTTGTTTACTATACAGTTATAATAATCAACTTCTACAATAGGTAAAGTGTTTTGGCCCATACTATATATTATTACTTGTTTTTATCAATTTTTAAATCTTATTATAAAATCAGACACTACGGTAGATAAACCTTTTCCGTTTCTATCAACTGCTGTTATTCTACATCTAATATTTCCTTTTGTTTCTAAAGATTTACCTGTAGTAGCTAATACAACACTTCCAGGATTAAGACCAGCGTCTGAAAGATATAAACCTAAGTTAGGCACACTTTCAGCTGGAACAAAACTTGAGCCAGCAGCTAAGTCTACTTCTAACTTTAATATTAATTCTTGCGTATTAGCTCGATTTGCAGTGTTATTTATATTTCCTCCGTTTGTAGCTGATGACAATGTAGTACTATTACCATTATTATTATTCCAAGGATTAGAAATTCCAACTGAAGTAGTAGCTACAGGATCAATGGCTCTAGCATTGTTTATATAATAAACAGTTCCATCATAAGCTACATAATCATTGTTAAGTGCTGGCTTAGTATTTAACATGTTTATTTTTAAAGGTAAAGAATACTTTTCGTAAATAAAACTATTGTTAGTGCCATCAGGTAATAAAGAATTTTTTAAAGCAGCAGAAAAATTAACTATAAATGTTATATTATTAATGTCTTCATTTATACTACTATAACCACTAAAGTTTGAATTAAGCTTAACTAAGAATCTATTATTAGCATCTGTTGCTGAAAACTTTTCAAAAAGTATAGAATCTATTATTTCACCATTAGACAAAGGAGTTCCATCTCTGTAAAAAGCTTTTGTAACGGAAATATCTTTTAAATCTATATCTTGAGACTTTCCACTTGAATTATAGTAATCATATCTATTACCATTTTGATCATGTATAGTAAGAGTTGCTATTGTTAAATCAGAAGTAGACCAATCAGAGCTTTCATTAACTGATATAGACTCAACAACATCTGTTGTATTATAAGTTCTAAATACGCTAGGAACATTAAGTGTTTTAAAAATTAAATTATTTAAATCAGATATTAATCCAGAAGTGCTACTCTCATAGTATATATCTAAAGCTGATGTTGTAGGAGTAGTTTCATATATCGCTGGAATTGGCTCTTGTTCGGCTGTAGGTAATGCAGTATCTGAGTCTTTTCCTATTGAAAAAACATTTTCTATTATAGCTGTTGGTGGGTTTGTATCAGCTTGATAAAGACCATTATAACTACCTCTTTCAAAAAGATCATCATAATTACCTATAGCTTTAACTTTTAAAGTTTGTTTTTTAGGAAATTGAGGTAATGGCTGATTGTTAGTTGTAAAAAATGGAGATGCAGAAGATGCTGTCCAATTAGTAACTTGAGCCGCTCTTGGTATTAATTCTGTGTCACTAGTAGAATATTGAACTTGTATCGGTGTAGTTTCATTTAATGCTGGAGGAACTTTATTAGCGTTGTCAGTTAACAAAGTTGTAGTATTTAATATACCATTACTAGAAGCAGTACTACAAGTAAAATCTACATTACTCTCTGTTGACGTAGCATTTTGGGTAATTTCAAAAGTTGTATAATTTAATATGTTTTGAATGTAATAAGTATTACCACCACCTGTAACTACTTTCATACCTTCTAACAATGGGAATGTCAAATATTCTATACCTGTCACAGCTGTCATCACTACTTGATTACTACCACTAGTAAAGGTAGCAGCATTTTCTAAAGTGAAAGGCTTAATAACTGGCAAGCCATCCAACACACTAGGTAGATAAACATTATAATACTCTTGTTGTTTTTGCTTAACTAC
>VMHT01095748.1_pt1 | contig 16639 bp, 16 predicted proteins | sample 4693611 | NCBI WGS metagenome assembly VMHT01 (sample SAMN12280063, study PRJNA550983) | marine metagenome | isolation source: seawater sampled from same location over 5 years 0.02-0.2 micron viral filtrate | place: USA: collected off the coast of southern California halfway between the port... ... | reverse complement strand
TCGACGCATGGGCCAGATGGCGGACATCCGTGCGTCCACGGCCCGCATGTGGGAAGAGCATGCGTCCGGCGAAGATTTGGTTGCCCTCCTGCAAACCCCCGGCCACGGACACACCGTTCTGGTGGAGCCTGAGCACCCCGCGCCGGGTCATGTTTACGGTGCAACGTTCGTGCGCATTGATGAGGGCCGTATTCTGAAACTCCGACTGCCGCTCGACCTCGGCTTTGAATCGGTGGCCAACGCACCTGCTCAATCCGAAATGCCCGTGCTCATTGGACCCGACGGAAAGGAACTTCCTCCGCTGTTGTCCCCCGATGGAACACCGCTCCCACTTCCTCCGTTGCCCGCTGCGAGCAGTGCACTGGACGCTCTTCGCCAGGAAATGCAAGAGTGATCGTGCCCTCGGGCCCCCAATCGCTTTCTTTATATGGGGTGGTGACGAATGTATACTGTTGGAGGAATCTCACATGCCCCCATTCCAGACCCACCTGCGATCGTAGACGCCTAATTGCGGAACCGCCGCGCCCTCGTGCGCAGTAGAGCGGTTCTGTACAGAGGAAAGGCAAAGCAGGTGAAGAAAACATGAGTAACTGGAAAAAGAAAAAGGGGAACATCGGACGAAACAAACAACGACGCTACAACCGCCGCACGGGGCGAGTTGAAAATTTCAACGCACGTCATCAAACGCAAGCACCATCGCCGGCAAAGGTTCAGACCAACAACGACGACCAACTCACTCCTGAGGAAGCTCGGCAGGCAGCTCGCAAACATCACTCCGCAAAAGGATTCGTCCCCGAGACAAGGGTTCGAACCTTCCGTCATTGCACGTGCCAGGGCACAGAATTGGCTTTGAAGAATCAACGGCTGTTGGAACTTCTTAGGAAGGAACCACGGGGTTTTGACCCGGTGACGGGCGTCGCAAACGTGTTGGTGATTACGCAACGTTTCCGTGGCATCCACGCACGCCACATGAAGCATTTTGTTGCGTTCCTACGGGAACAAAACATTCGCTATCGCTGAACGATGAAAACCTGAACAAACGTGATCGAGCACACTCTCGGGCAGGAGGAGGGCAGTGGTGCCTCCTCACCTCTGGCCGATAGGCTCGACCTGTTCGGTCGGCAGAACTCCTGAATCAGCGATGCTTCCATTCCGGCGTTTCTCGCTTCATGAAAGCCTGAACGCCGATCTCTTTGTCCTCGCTGTCGAAGAGGTCAGCAAAGGCGATGGCTTCGATTTCGACGCCGTCCGTCAATCCCTCGTCGAGCGCAGCGCGAACGGTTTGCTTGCCCACTCGAAGGGCATGAGACGATTTGGTCCCGATTCGGCGGGCCATGTCCATGACCGTTTGCTCAAGCTCCTCCGGTGCGACCACGTGGTTGACCAGTCCGATTCGATGCGCTTCTTCTGCGGGAACCATGTCCCCGGTCATGATCATCTCATGCGCCTTGCCGTAGCCAACCAAGCGTTCGAGCCGCTGTGTTGCACCGTACCCCGGGATAAGCCCGAGGTTGATCTCGGGTGTACCGAAGGTTGAGCGGTTGCTTGCGATGCGAACATCGCACGAGCACGCCACTTCGCATCCCCCACCTAGAGCAAAACCATCGACCATAGCGATGGTGGGTTTGCTCAGATTCCACAACGCCTCCACGGCGTTGTTTCGGAAGCGCTCCCGAATCACCCCGCTTCCAGCGCCAGCAAATTCTGTGATGTCGGCTCCAGCAACAAAGGCGTGAGGTTTGGCTCGCTTTCCTTCGGCGGGGGGGTTGGGCGGTGCGCCCGAGACCACCAAAACACGAACGTTATCCGATTCCTCCACCCAAGCGCAGACGGTTTTCAGCGAAGCCATGACCTCGGCGTTCAAGGCGTTCAGCTTGTCGGGTCGGTCGATGGTCAGGCTTGCGATGAAACCAAGATCTTGGTCGTCGCTGATGGGCTGAAGGTTCACCTTCATGACGTCGCTTTGGGGTGGGTTCATGCGTTGACTGAGGGCTCACCTCTTCTTGATGTCATCGCCGTTGTACAATGAAGGACAACCAAGGGATGATAATTGACAGCGGCATGCAAGAGGTATGGCTGAGAGCAGCAAACCGATGGTCAGTGCGGTTGACATGGCCAAAAAATACGGCGACTTCATCGCACTCCATCCGCTGAACGTTGAGGTTCATGACGGTGAATTCTTCGGAGTTTTTGGGCCCAACGGGGCTGGGAAGTCCACGTTCATCAAACTCCTCACCGGGCAACTGCGGCCCAGCAAAGGACGAATCGAGGTCCTCGGGGTTGACGCCGTCAACGACCCGCAAAAGGTCAAGGCCAACATCGGCATTGTCCCCGAATCTGAATCGCCTCCGTCCTTTCTCACGCCGGCTGAGTTTCTCGAGTTTGTCGCACGTCTCCGCAACGTGGAGGACATGAAAACCAAGGTGGAGCACTGGCTCGAATGGTTTGGACTTGAGGAAAAACGCGACACGATGTGCAAGGATTTGTCCAAGGGTCAGCGACAGAAGGTCATGCTTGCCAGCGCCTTTATTCACAAACCTAAATTGCTCTTTTTGGACGAACCTTTCGCCAACCTCGACCCCATCTACCAGCGCAAGTGCAGGGAATGGTTGTTGAATCATGTGGCGGAAGGTGGAACGATTTTCCTTTGTTCCCACGTCTTGGAAATGGCCGAGCGAATGTGCAACAGAATGGCCATCATCAACGACGGCCGAGTTCTCGCAGCCGGTACGGTGAAAGGCCTCAAACAATCCAGCGACGAGACCCTTGAAGACGTGTTCATACGGCTTGTGGGCCGGTCCATCGAGGATGTTGAGCGGTTGACTGAAGAGGGTGCCAAGGACGATTCGGAGGAGTGAACATGGCCGGGACCTTCATTGAATCGCGTTCGTGGACCGACGACGATTTCAGTGAATCCGGACCCCTGGGCACCTCATCGCACGGAGCTGTTTTGAACGAACCCCTACGTGGTTGGTCGTCGTTTTCGACAACCTTCCGGGTCATGTTTCTTGAGGAAGGTCGCAAGAGCGTGGAGTTTGCGCAAAAGCGGCAAATGGTGTTGTTTCCACTGCTTCTGACCCTGGTGACGGCCATTTCAACCATCGGTTTGCAGTTTCTCGTGGGCGATTCGACCGCCCAGACATCCGACATCGACACCAAGACCTTCACGTGGGGTGAACTGCGGTTCGCCCTTCATCTTCCGATGTTCATGTTCTCCTTGGGCATGGGCACCTTTGCGTTCATGGGTCGGGACGCCATCGTTCGCCGAACGGGAACCAAAAATTTCCTTCTCGCCGCACCGGCGCTCCAACCGCTCCCCAATTCGATGGCGCATTTTGCGTACTTCGTGAAGGATTTGCTCTTCTACGTGCTGTTGATTTTGACACCGATCATCGCTGGCATGGCGCTGGGCATCGTGCTGGACGGTTTTGCCGGCATTCGCACCCCTCTCCTCTGGAGTTCCCTTCCTTGGACCTGGCTGGCCATGGCCACCACACTCGGACAAGGTCTTGCTCTGTCTTTCCTCGCCTCCTCGCTGTGGCTGAGAGGCCGTCCGTACACCGTTCTCGGCCCGCTGGTTGTCGTCGCCGTGGGCGTGGGCGTTGGGGTCGGTGCTCTTCCCGCCGATCTCCTTCTCTGGGGTTTAGCGGCGCAGTCCTCGCAAAGCGGCCTTGCCATTCTCCTCGGTCTATCGCTCTCCATAGGCGTCGGACTTCTTGCTTCGCTGCTTATCTTGGACGATTTTGATGTGAGTGTCGTTGAGCGAGGCGACCTGCTGGCGCCGATGCACGCTCGTCTGGGTTTCCTCGGCCGGGGGCACATTCGTCTCATCGTGGCGAAGGAATTCGTGGACTTGTTCCGTTCAGGGGCCATCAAGAAAATGACCGTGTCCTACGCCATCCCGCTCTTGGTGCTGCTCGGCATGGCGTGGTTGGTGGATTTCGCCGAAGCACCCATACCGATCAATTTGCTTTCGTACGCACCGTTCCTCGGGTTCTTCGGGTTCAACTTTTACTCGTGGCTGACCATCCTCGATTCGCCTGACTTCATGAACGGCTTGCCCCTCAAAGTGCCCGACTTGATTCGAGCAAAGGTCGTGGTCTACTTCCTGGCCACCTCATGGATTTCGCTGATTTTCATCGTGCTGATGGCGTGGAGACTGGATGAGTGGGCGTCGTTACCAACCAGCATCATCGTGATGTTTGCCAACTCCGTCTACATCGTCGCTCTCACGGCGTTTCTGATGGGTTTACGTCCCAACAAAGCCATTTTCGATGCCTCGATCATGGTGTGGTTTTGGATCGGAACCGTCCTCCCGTTGCTGGGCCTGTTCCTACTCTCCTTCACCCAAGGCGACGTTGGTTTGTACGGCAATTGGTGGGAGCGAGCGAGTCAGGACGGGCTGGCTGCGACCGCCCAAATGTACGATGAGAGCATGGTGCAACAAGGCTACATGGGCATGATTGCCATCTCCGTCGGTTTGATTTTCGCCTCAGCGTTGCTCTGGAAATTGATGGACAAGCGGTGGGGCAAGTCGGAGTTCTCAAACTGAGTCTTGCGCCTCTGCAGGGGGGTATGTTCTTGAGCGTCGGGCACAGGGGTTTGGTCATGGCTTGGGTCGTGGCGGTTTGCGGCATGCCCGGCTCCGGCAAAGGTGAATTTGCAGCGGTGCTGACTCAAGCGGGGGTCCCCGTCGTGTCCATGGGCGACATGATTCGGGCCGAGGTACGTGCTCAAGGCCTGGTGGAAGAACCGCACATCTTCGGTCAGGTCGCAGCAGCTTTGCGAGCGGAACACGGTGAAGATGTTCTCGCTGTTCGTCTTTGCGAGCGAGTGGATGGGCTGCTTGAAACTCACGAAATGGTTCTCATCGAGGGCCTACGCGGCACGGCGGAGGATGCGGTGTTTTCGGCTCGATGGGGCGACGCTTACCTCACCGTGGCCATCGAAGCTGAGGCCGAATTGCGCTTCAGTCGGATCGTTCAGCGAGGTCGTTCCGAAGACGGTGATCGAGCGGCGTTTGAAGCGCGGAACGAACGCGAACGAGGTTGGGGATTGGAGCAGTTGATTGCCGAAGCCAACAACGCCATTCACAACGACGTGGAATTGGATGAGTTTCAAGCCCGTTGTCGCCTGTGGCTTGACGCTCTCCGGGCCGGACACACCGCCTGATTCGTAGCGGGAGATTCCGGCACAGCAGGCCGATTTAGGGCTGATGTTCACCCAAGTGTTATAGTCGGGGAGATGTTGTAGCAAACTGCAATCGCGGGGGCTGTCGACCATGGCAAGAAAAAAAGGAGGTGGCGGTGGACGACAACGCGCACGACAACGAGCCCAATACGACGAGTTGGACAAGTACCCCGTGATGCCTCCGCACGCCTTTGCTCGCATTGTTCGCGACAAGCAGACCCTGAACGTCATCTACCAAATCATCGAACCACCCCTGACCAAAAAGGAACAGGAACAGCGCGATGAAATCATGGATATTTTCATTCGGTCTCTGACGGCCAACATCGAAGAAATTGATTCAAACCCTGAGGCCTACGTGCGGACGGCCATGGACAAAGTCATCAAGTCCTACAGCATGAAAATTAACAAAAAATCCAAATCTAAACTGTTCTACTATCTGCGAAGAGATCTCATCGGCTACGGTAAAATGGACGTTCTGATGAACGACGTGAACGTGGAGGACATTTCCCTTGACGGCACCAACGTCCCGATTTTTGCCTACCACCGAAAATTCGAATCGGTGGAAACCACGTGCGTTTGGGCCACCGACCAAGAACTGGAATCCTACGTTATCAAGCTCGCTCAGCGATGCGGCAAACACATTTCCGTTGCAGAACCGCTTCTCGACGCTACGCTGATGGACGGTTCCCGAATCGTCATGAAACTCGGTCACGAGATTTCAACCCGTGGCTCGGCGTTCTGTATTCGACGCTTCAAGGACGACCCCTTCTCTCCCGCCGACATCGTTGCGTTCCGAACCATGTCCTCGCTCATGGTGGCTTACCTTTGGATCGCTTTCCAGAACGAAGTTCCCATGTTGTTCGTCGGCGGTACGGCCTCCGGGAAAACCACCACGCTCAACGCCATGTGCATCTTCATTCCCTGGCAAATGAAAATCGTCTCCATCGAGTCCACCCGTGAAGTCAACATCCCGCAACCGAACTGGGTCCCGGGGCTGACTCGGCAAGGCTTCGGTGGTGAGAGCGACGAAGGTGTCATCGGAGAGTTCGAGTTGCTCAAAGCTGCGTTGCGTGAACGGCCTGAATACATCATTGTGGGAGAAATCCGTGGTGCAGAGGCCTACGTGCTGTTCCAAGCCATGGCCACAGGGCACTGCGCCTACTCGACGGTTCACGCCGACTCAGTGCCTTCCCTCGTTCACCGTTTGGAAAACAAGCCAATCGACATCCCCCGTGTCCTGTTGCCGGCGCTTGAAGCGTGCGCCATTCAGATTCAAACCCGAATCAACGGCCGACGTGTTCGACGAACCAAGCAGGTTGTGGAAATCGTCGGCATTGACCCCAACTCCATGGAAGTCATCACCAACGAGGTGTTCCGCTGGGACGTCACCAACGACGATTTCATCTTCAGCGGTAAGTCGTACGTGCTGGAAAAAATCATGGTGAAGATCAACTACAGCCAAGAAGAGATGCGCCGAGAACTGCGCACTCGGAAGCGGATTTTGGAATGGATGGTGCTGAACGACATCCGCAAGGCCGACCAAGTTTCTCAAATCATCACGGAGTATTACGTGCGTCCGAACGAAATCCTGGCCCGAGTGGACGGGTTGAAGTGAGGCGGCGACCAAGTCAACGGTGATACGATGGACCTGACGGCATGGCAACGCATCTGCAACCGGCTTTTGGGCCCGTTTGTGAAAAAGCGTGCTCGCGCCGACAAAGACCTCTCATCCAACCTCGTCAAAGGTTCCATGGGGATGATGCCCGAGGTCTACCTGTCCACGGTCATCGTCACGTCCATCGCCATCACCCTGATGTCGTGGGCCTTTGTCTCGGTGTTCTTTATTCCCGACATCGGTGTCATCGCATTCTACGAGAGCATCCAGGATTCATCCACCGTGAACCCGTGTTTTGAATGGGAATATTGGAACCCCGACTTGATCAACCCAGCGCAACCTGGTAACGGCTGTCCGGAATACGCCCTTCAGGTCTTCCCCGCAATCCTGAAAGTGGTCATTGTCGCCCTCGGTGGCTTCATCGTGCCCTTCGCTGCCTACCGCTACAACAAGGGCGGGGCGGCTCGAGAGGCGACTCGCCGAGGCGACATGATCGAAAAGTACCTGCCTTACGCTGCCTCCTACACCGCAGCCATGTCCGCAGCCAACGCCACACCGGCCAAGATTTTCCGTTCGCTGGCCATGAACAAGGACATCTACGGCGACGTTGCCGACGACGCCGCGATGATTTATCGAGACGTCACGCTTCTGGGCTACGACCTCATCACGGCCATGAAACTGAGCGTTGACCGTGCGGCATCGGTCTGGCTGACCGAGTTTTTCCAAGGCATGGTCGGGACCTTGACGGCGGGTGGCCAACTCAAACTCTACTTCCTGAACCGAGCCGAGCATTACATGCGAGAAAACCGTACCCGACTCGGGCAGTTCTTGGAATCCATTGCCCTTCTGGCCGAGTCCTACATTGTGGTTGCTGTGGCCATGCCGCTGTTCCTGATCGTCATGCTCGTCATCATGTTCTGGGTGTCCGGTTCGGGTGCGCAGATGAGCGAAGGCATGCTGTACGGCATCGTGTTGGGCTTTATCCCGATGATTCACGTTGCCTACGCCGTTCTGGTGTGGACCAGCAGCAAAGAGCAAGACATGTAGAGAAGGGGGTGAGGTTCGTTGGCACGTAAGAAGGAAAAAATCGTCGTCAATCTTGACCTCCCCAAGGACGACACGACGTTGACCAGGCTCTACATCATCCTGTTCTTTTCCATCATTTTGGGTCTTGGAAGCGGTCTGTTTTGGTTGGCCAACTCCGGCTTTGTGCCCACGGCCAACGGGGAACCGATGTTCACGAACCTCTACTGCGGTGCAACCGCTCAGGATGAGGTCGGGAACCCAACCGGGGAATACTTCCAGACCAATCAGCAGCCCACCTACACCGCCAACCAAACATGCACCATTCTCCAAGACCGGCCCGACCGCATCACGTGGGAAGACGAAGAGTGGAAGATGGTCACCAAGCGCGGCAAAAACTTCGACGTTCCGGGGGTTCCCGAAACCGCCACGGGAGGCAATTCCGTGTTGCAACCGCTCTGGCTGAATTACACAGTTGAGGCGGCGAATCCGTACGACTACACGGTTGCCATTCGTTCCTCTTCTGGAGACATTCTGAAGTTCAGAAACGACACAGCCAACACGGGTGAACAATCACTGACGATGGTTAACATACCTCCCGACACTCGGTACGAACTCATTTTCATGTCGTCCCAGGAAGGACAGTTCCTGCAGACGGTCACCTTTGACATGACCGTGCACTATCAGGACGGTATTCCCACCAACATGAACAACAAATCGCTGTGGCTGGGCCCCGCTGTTGAGGCAGGACCCATCAAGGTGCATCCGACGATGTTCCTCAATTTCTTTGGGTTGACGTTTTTCTTCTTCATCTTCCCCGCTTCGTACTACTGGGAAAAGGTGGAGGAGGCCAAAAACGAGGTGGAAGAAAAGTTCCCCGATTTCCTTCGAGATCTTGCGGAGTATTGGAAAGGTGGTCTTTCCATGACCGTCGCTGTTCAAACCCTCGCTACGTCGGAATACGGTGCCCTCAACGACGAAGTCAAGAAAATGTCCGACCAACTCAGCTGGGGCGTCAAATTCTCTGACGTCATCGGTCAGTTTGCCGAACGAGTCGGCACGCCCTTGGTTCGCCGGGCCATCACGCTCATCGCCGAGGCCGACCGGGCCGGTGGGAAAATTTCTGACATTCTCGTCACCGCTGCCAACGACTCACGCGAGCTCAAATTCCTCGAGGGCGAGCGGCGGCGGGCCATCGGTTCCTACATCGCCGTCATTTGGACGTCGTACTTCGTTTTCCTCGGTGTTATCGTCGTGTTGGCCAAGGTGTTTATCCCCGCTATTGCAGGTTCAAACTCGGGCGGCGAGGACGGCGGGGACAGCGGTGGCCAAACCATCGGAAACATGACCATTCGAAACATCGACCCGCTGTTCTTCCTGACGATTTTCTACTACGGTGTGACCATGCAGGCGCTCGGTAACGGCTCGATGGCCGGGTTGATGGCCACCGGTCGTTTCTCAACCGGCTTCAAGCATTCAGGCATGATGATCGTGGTCGCTTTGGTGATTTTCAATTTCGTCGCCTTCTCGCCGGACTTGATCGGCATCACGGAAGTGCCGGGACTCAACCCCTCATCGGGGACCTTCGTCCCCTCACCGCTGTACTTTGGGGGTTGAGGGCGTGCGTCACGACGAAGATGCGCAAATCCATATTTTGGAAATGCTCACCCTGTTCTGGCTCTTCTTCATGTCAGCGACGTTTTTGATACGCGTTGACGTACCCGACTCAACCTCCGTCGCTCTCGACGCCTCGTTGGAGATGGCTGCTGACGACGCCATCCGGTACGGACTGGGACTCGAAGCGGAAATCGAAGGTGAGAGCCGTCTCGAGGAGTTGCTGGCCGACGATGCGCGTGAAGAAGCGTGCCAACTCCTCCAATCGGCCGTGGCGCCCGGAAAGGAAGCCAACTGCTGGTTGGCCAAGGACAGTTCGGTGGCCACACCTCACGGCACGGTCGGCACGCCCTCGGGCGGGACCGTTGCCGTCCATCACCTCGTGGTCATCGGTCCCTACGTTTGGACGGTTACGTTGGACGTTTGGGCTCGTGGAGGTGGTGCTTGATGCGCTCAACCTCCCTTCGAGAATCTCAAGCCGGCCAAATGCTGCTCGCCACCGGCGTCGTGCTGTTGATGTCGTTGTTGTCCATGGCGATCTTCGGTGTAAAAGTGGCGGGATTGACGCTGCCGCACGAACCCGCCTCCGACGATGTCATCGACACGACCGAGCAAGTGCTTGAATCCATTCAGCCGCTGACTCAAGCACGAATGGACTTGTGGGTGGAGGGCGGCCTGGACGCTCTGGAGGCCGCCGAGTTGGGCTTCGAGACCGTGCACGACGATCTTCTGCACCACGGTGAACTTCGCGGCGTTGAAATCAAACTCACCAACATGGTTCTGAACCAAACGGACTCGAGCACCATTCAGGTCAACGCTGAACTCGGTGTGTCCGACGGCGACGCCATGCTGAATTACGACGTGAGCTTCACGCTCGACGTTCAGACTTCATGATGCGCATCAATGGCCCGATTCAGAAGGGTGTTGATTCGTTCGACGTCGTTGTCCACTCGTGTGGGGTCCACCATCGGCCAGTTGGCGATTTTTGCTCGCTCAATGAGCCCGTCTTGAACCGCACGAATTCGCGTAAAATTTGCGAGGTAGCGGTCCGAGCGACGGTAGGAATGCGCATCCCTCGATTGGAGCATGGAGCGGTGAGCTCGCTCCTCATCGACCACCATGACCACACCGAGAGCAACCCCCCCAGCGTCTTCCCATGCCTTGAGCATCCGAGCGTTGGGGACGATGTGGACGCCCTCCAGGAGCAAGTCAATGCCTTCTCGTCGTGCGCGCTCAACCGTTGCGGACACGCCGGCTTCAACGGCGAGACAGGTTTCGTTCCAGTCGAGCACGGGTTCGCCGCTGCTGCCCCGAGAAAACGACGATCGATGGAGTGCTTCGTTGAGGTGGTCTTCGTCGGTTGCCCGCATGATCTCACGGACGGCATCGGTTGACATCACTCTCGTGAACCCTGCCCGCTGAGCGACGCCCACGGCCGCCGTGGACTTGCCCACGCCGGTTGCGCCGGCGATGACGAGGAGCCTGGGAGGCCGGGACGAGACCGCCTTGACGGTTTGAGAGGCCATCCCCACCTTGCGTGTCATGCCACGAAGCGGAGCGCAGGAGCACATGAGGGTTCTGCCCTCTTCCGGGCACAGGCTGAGGGTTTTGCGCCGTTGCGATGCACCGATGCCCCTTTGAATCGGGCTGACTTGGAAGTTTCATGGCCGATGAACAGATGTGGATTGCCGGTGAATGGTGCGCCGCAGAGAACGGAGAAACCAGCGAGGCCTTGAACCCCGCAACAGGAGAGGTCATGGCCACCGTGCCCAAGGCGACCGTGGGCGACGTCAACCGCTGCGTCGAGTCTTCACGCACTGCCCTTAACAACCCCGAATGGAAAAACATGGACCCTGCTCAGCGTGGGCGCGTGCTCAACAAGATGGCGGCCGTCACCTATTCCAAGGCCAAAGAACTCGCTGCGATTGAATCGTCAAACAACGGCAAAACCTTCCGTGAAGCGCTTTCTGAAGTCCGGTACGGTGCATGGACGCTGGAATACTTCGCAGGCATGACCGACAAGATTGAGGGCAGCACCATCCCCGTTCCTGGATCACGATTGAACTACACGCTTCGTCAACCGTTGGGCGTAACCGCCCACATCGTTCCGTGGAACTTTCCATTGCAGTTGGCCCTGCGATCCATCGCCCCTGCGCTGGCAGCGGGCTGCACCGTCATCGCCAAACCTGCTTCGTGGACGCCCCTCTCTCTGCTGGCTTGGTGCAAAGCCATTGACGAGGGCGAGACCGGTTTGCCGTCCGGTGTTCTTCAGGTGCTGACCGGGTCGGGAGCGCTGGCTGGCGACGCACTGGCTGGCCACACCGGTGTGGACGGTGTGGTGCTCACCGGTGGCGTACCCACTGGAAAAATGGTCATGGCCAAAGCCAGCGAACAACTCACACCCGTCACCCTTGAACTTGGCGGAAAGGGGGCCAACATCGTGTTCCCGGATGCCAATCTGCGCTACGCTGCCAAAGCCATCTGCTTTGGAATCTTCATGAACGCAGGGCAGATGTGCTGGGCAGGTTCTCGCTTGTTGGTGCACGAAGACGTCCACGACGAATTGGTTGAGGCCGTCTGTGCAGAGGTGTCGAAATGGCCGGTAGGCCCCGGCATGGAAGAGGGTGTCCGCATCGGCAGTTTGGTGCATGAACGCCACCGCGCAGAAGTCTTGGAAAAACTCCAAGCAGGTTTAGCCGAAGGAGGCTCGCTTGTTCTTGGTGGTCATGCGCTCGATCGAGACGGGGCGTTCATGGAGGCAACCGTGGTCACCGGGGTCGACCGCTCCCACCTGTTGTTCCAGGACGAATTGTTCGGACCGGTGTTGTCCGTGTCGTCGTTTTCAACCGAGGAAGAAGCGCTTGAGCTTGCCAACGACACCCCGTTCGGCCTGCTCAACGGGGTGTGGACCAACGATCTGAAACGGGCCCACACTCTTGCCAGAGACCTTGAATGCGGCATGGTGTCCATCAACGAATTCCCCATCACGTTCCCACAGACGGCCTTCACCGGCTGGAAGCATTCCGGTATCGGTGTTGAACAGAGCAAGGAAGCCCTTCGCTTCTACACCAAGGTCAAGAACGTGAACGTCAAACTCTGAGGTGAACCGGTGGCCGTTGAAGTTGAACAGCGCGACGACGTACGCATCATCAAGATGGCCGGACAGGCCTCGACTCAGTCGTTTTCGATGGCGTTTTTGCCGACGATCGCCAGCGCCATCGATGACGGTCTGAACGACATCAGCACCAAGGCCATCGTGTTGACGGGTGATGGCCGCTTTTTCTCAGCGGGCGCCGACATCAACGCTTTCCAAGAAGCCATTGAACAAGACAACGCCCCCGCTCTGATTCGCAACCTAACCGGTGTCCTTCATCCGTTGCTCCAACGCATTCGAACCTCTTCCACCATCGTGGTCGCTGCTCTCAACGGGGTATCGGCCGGCGGTGGTCTCGGTCTCGCTCTTGCATGCGATGCTCGTGTTGGCACGTCCGGCGCTCGCATGGCGGCATCGTACGCAGGCATGGGTCTCTCGCCCGACGGGGGAACCACGTGGCTGTTGCCTCGTCTCGTGGGCGAACAGCGCGCCCGGCGATTTTTCATGAGCAATGAAATTTGGTCCGGAGAGCAGGCGCACGACTACGGGGCCATCGACGTTTTTGTGGATGAACCGTCGTTGATGGACACCGCCATCGGACTCGCCACGATGTGGGCGTCGTGGGGACCTCACACCAAAGAGGCGACCAAGCATCTTCTTCACGTGCAAACCGACAACGACTTCTCAACCCACCTCGATCACGAGCGGACGCTGATTGAAGCCGCCGGCACAACCGAGGCGTTCCGTGAGGGCGTCGCTGCGTTTCTTGAAAAGCGTCGACCGTCCTTCGAGTGAATCAGTGAATCTGGAACTGCACCTGTTGTTGCGCCTTTCCACCGCCGAGTCGCGTCAGTCCGACGATCAGCGCAATGAGGCCACCGCACATTGAACAGCATCCCGAGCCGAAGCCCACCGCTGAGAGAACGCCAGCACCGATGGCGTCTTCAACAAACGGAGCCAGCATGGCGTCCAGGTCGACGGCGGACATGGGGACACCTGCGTCGTTTGAAACGGTGAACACTTCGCCTTCAGCGCAACGGTGTTCCCCCAGATTACCCTCTCCGTCGTTGATGGTGTAGCAAATCCTTCCGACCACAATGGCGTCGGTGATGTCCCAGTAGGTTTCGCCTGCGTTGGAGTTTTCATCCGTCGTGGAGGTGGAACAGGAAAATCGAGCGGCGCGTTCCGTGGCGTCCTCACCATCACCGTCGGTCAGGAAGAAACTCACGCCCTCGCAAGCGTCGATGATGCCATCTTTGTTCTCATCCGCTTTTGGGTCTCCTGGTATCAGAAGGTACCACCCTTCCTCGCCCATGTCGTCGGCATCGTTGTAGGTAAGTTCAGCGCTGTCTCCCAAGGCTCTCGTGTACTCCGCTGTTTCGAGTTCGTTGTACATGCTCTCAATCGATCCGGCAAAGAGTGAACCAGCGATGAGGGCGATCACACCAATGGCAGCGAGCACTCCAGCAACGATCATGGCACCCTTCGGACCTTTGCCGTTGCTGGCGACCACCAACTGCTGAGGATTGGCTCCAATTTGGTAGCCACCGGCCACCATTTCGGGTGTGATTTGGTCCATCGTTGTGGGTGTCGGACCCGCCACCGTTTCAGGTGTGATTTGGTCCATGGTCGTGGGCGTTGGACCGGGGACCTCGTCGGAGGTCGGCGTCTCTGTCGTCGGCTCTGGCTCGCTTTTTTCTTCTTTCCCAATAGCGCCCCATGGTGTTGGGTTCACGTCGTCCATGCCGCGACGTAATCGGTGCAACCCAATAAATCAACGGGAACAAACAACGATCACTCAAGGTCGGTCTCTTCGGCGTGTCCACTCGACCAATCGTAAATCCCTTTCCCGCTCTTCTTGCCCAATCGTCCCTCGGCCACAAGGCGCTCGAGCAGGGGATGTGGAGCGTACGTGTCGTCGTCAAACGACGCCTGCAAGTTCAGCAGGATGTCTCGTCGTACGTCGAGGCCGACCAAATCGGTCAGCGCCAACGGCCCCATCGGGTGCTTGTAGCCAAGAACCATCGCCGTGTCGATGTCCTTGGCGCTCGCAACGCCGTCGGCCAACATGCGGATGGCTTCGTTTCCGAGGACAACACCGAGGCGACTGGTCGCAAACCCAGGGACGTCGTTCACCAAAATCGTGGTTTTGCCCATGGCGCTTCCAGCGGCTTGTGCTGTTTCGATGGTGGCCTGAGCGGTTTGATTGTGGCGAACCAATTCCAGCAACTTCATGATCGGTACTGGATTGAAAAAATGCATGCCGATGACACGCTCTGGTCGTGCGGTTGCTGAAGCGATGTCGGCGATCGAAAGCGAGGACGTGTTGGTGCCCAGAATCGCGTGGTCCGGTGCCAACTCATCGAGTTGGGCGAAGATGCTGTGCTTGAGCTCGGGAAGTTCTGGAACGGCTTCGATGACGAGGTCGGCGTCCCCGACCGCTTCAGAGAGGTCGGTGACCGGCGTAAGGTTGGCGGACCATGTGTCGCGTTGCTCCGGTGTGGTTTTGCCTCGTGAAATGCCCTTTTCCCAAAACGCATCGATTCGGGCCATCCCACGCTCGAGCCCTTCAGGAAAAGCGTCGTACAGCTTGGTCGCCCAGCCGGCTTGGGCACAGACTTGAGCGATGCCGGCCCCCATGGTTCCAGCACCAATCACCGCAACGCGTTCAATGGTCATGGTTCGTGGAGCACCCTCACCTTCATGATGCTTGCTCGGCGGACGCCTGTTTGGATTGGGCCAGCAGCACCCCTCCCACGATCAGGGCGAACGCCACGGCCAGCGACGCTCCGGGGCGCTCACCCAACAACTGCTGTCCACCGAGAATACCGAACGGAGGCACGAGGTAGACGTAGAACGCAGCGGGTCCAGCGCCAATGATTCGTATACCGTCTGCGAACCAGACATAGGCGACAACCGTGGAAAACAAGGCAAGAAACACGATTCCCATCCAGGCTTCGATGCTCGGGGCCGTCCACGATGCTCCCAACGCTTCGAAGCCCGCCCACGGTGTGAGAATCACAAGCCCCACGACGGAGGACCAGACGGTCAGGTGAAGAGGGCTCAACGGGCCCTCAGCGTCGTTGGGCGTCTGCGTCATCACCCGTTTCATGACGATGGAGGAGGCGGCCCACGCCAACGCTGACCCGGCGATGAAGGTGTTTCCAATCCAGCGTTCCATCGCAGGGATGTCGGTGTTGGGTGAGGCCACAAACAGAACCGCCACGCCGGCCAAGGCCAGTGCGAGACCGCCCAACAGCCGCCACGTCATTCGTTCCTTTAGGAAAAACACGGCGAGGAAAGCGGTGAACAACGGATTGAGCGTGATCATCAATGACGCATCACCGGCAGCGGTGTAGCTCATGCCGTACATGAACAGCGCTTGGTACAGGAAGGTGGAGAACAGGCCGATGCAGGCCACTTGCTTCCATTGGGTTGGGGAGGGAAGGGTCCACTGGCGTGACCACATCAGGTACCCGAGGAACATGAGGACGACCATGACGTACCGAATCCACGCAGCGCCGATGGGTGGGAGTTCGGTGGCGACCACTCGTCCAGCCGGCCACCCAAGACCCCAGATGGCGGCAACGATGATGAGTTTGACGTGAACACTGGCGTTGTTCATTCAAACCGCTCCAGGCCCAACTGCAGCATCCGGGTACGGGGAAGTCCGATTTCCGGTAGTCCTGCGGCGGGGGCGTGGAGTTTGAGACCTTCGATTCGGTTGACGTACAGCCCGTAACTTGCAATGTCGTCCGGTTTGTACGGTGTGTCGAGGCCCATTTTTTGGAGGGTCTTGCACGCTTTTTCGGAGTAGATGGGGAACAGGTTGGTTGAGAAGTGCATCCATTCGGAAATGCGCTGAGCGTCCACTCCGTCGAGGGTCATCAGGTGCTCGAGCAACGAAACATCGGGATAGGTTGTGGTTCGGAGAACCATTTCCACCTCGTTGACGATGTCCTCAGGCCATGCAAAAGGGGTTCGTTTTGACCAACCATCGGCGATGCCGATGTGCTTGATGGGCTGCTCCGCTTGAACGGTGTAGAGCGATTCGATGTAGGACCGGTCTTCGTAGGCATCGGTAACCAGGTCGGGCAACGCTT
>VMHT01037532.1_pt1 | contig 16642 bp, 17 predicted proteins | sample 4693611 | NCBI WGS metagenome assembly VMHT01 (sample SAMN12280063, study PRJNA550983) | marine metagenome | isolation source: seawater sampled from same location over 5 years 0.02-0.2 micron viral filtrate | place: USA: collected off the coast of southern California halfway between the port... ... | reverse complement strand
AGATTACTTGTCCGCCAGTTAATATAGCAATATCTTCTAACATTGATTTTCTTCTGTCACCAAAACCTGGAGCCTTAACAGCAGCAACTTTTAGACCACCTCTTAATTTATTTACAACTAAAGTTGCTAAGGCCTCTCCTTCCACATCTTCAGAAATAATCATTAATGGTCTATTGGCTTGCACCACAGATTCTAAAAGAGGTACCATTGGTTGAAGGTTAGTTAGTTTTTTTTCAACTAGAAGAACTAAAGGATTATCTAATTCCGTTGTCATTTTTTCAGTATTAGTTACAAAGTAAGGAGACAAATAACCCCTATCAAATTGCATACCTTCAACAACATCAAGCTCGGTTTCAACACCTTTTGCTTCTTCAACTGTTATTACACCCTCATTACCGACTTTTTGCATTGCTTTTGAAATCATATCACCAATTGACTTTTCACCATTAGCTGAGATAGTTCCAACTTGAGCGACTTCCTCGTTTGCTTTAACTTTTTTAGAGGATGATTTTAATTTTTCAATTACTTGTTCGACAGCTTTATCAATCCCTCTTTTAATATCCATAGGATTCATTCCAGCTGTTACATATTTTAATCCTTCGGTCACAATAGCTTGAGCTAAGATGGTTGCAGTAGTAGTTCCATCACCAGCATTATCGTTAGTTTTGCTTGCAACTTCTTTTACCATTTGAGCGCCCATGTTTTCAAATTTATCTTCTAGCTCTATTTCTTTTGCTACAGAAACACCGTCTTTTGTAATTTTTGGTGATCCATAAGATTTATCCATAACAACATTACGACCTTTTGGTCCTAATGTTACTTTCACCGCATTAGCAAGTGTGTTAACACCTTTTAGCATTCTTGTTCTTGCGTCAGTGTCAAATTTAATTATTTTTGCCATTTTTATTCTCCTTATAAGTTTATTTTTTACTTTTCGAAATTCCCATTATGTCCGACTCTTTCATAATGCTGTATTCTTTATTATCAATTTTAACTTCAGTTCCTGACCATTTGCCAAAAAGAACAATATCGCCTATTTTCACGTCCATTGGCGAAAGTTTTCCATCTTCATTTTTAGCACCAGGTCCAACAGCAACAACCTCACCTTCCTGAGGCTTTTCTTTAGCTGTGTCTGGGATAATAATTCCACCTGCAGTTTTCTCTTCACTGTCTAGTACTTTAATAAGCACGCGATCGTGCAATGGTCTAAATTTCATATATATTCTCCTATAATTTTTTATGTAGTGCTGATATGGTGTGTTTTAGCAATATTTCAAGTGGTTAAAATCATTAAAAAAAGACTAAAATACTAATATTTTTTGATGATTATAGCACTTGAAATCAAAAAGAATTGAAAAAATTGAGAGAATTAAATCATTTATCTGAAGTATCTAATACTTACGACACCTTCCTAATAGATTTGTGGGGCGTGTTACATAATGGAGTAAAGCTTAATGCAAAAGCATTGAGGGCTGTTGAACAATTAAAAAAAAAATCAAAAAAAATTGTATTTTTGTCTAATGCTCCAAGACCAAGTTCAAAAGTAATCGATTTTTTATTAAAGATAAAAATGGATAAAAAGTACCTAACAAATGTAATGACCTCTGGTGAAGCAGCAATGCAAGCAATTAATCAATACAAATTTGGTAAAAAATTTTTTCACTTAGGCCCTCCAAGAGACTCTTCGTTATTTGAAAAAATAAAAGATGATTTAACATCTATTGATAATTGTGATTTTATTCTTTGCACTGGTTTATTCGATGAAGACGATCCAGATCTAAATAAAAAACAATTACATGAAAATGATATGGATTATTACAAAAATTTTCTAGCTAATTATTCATCAAAAAAATTAATTTGCACTAATCCAGATTTAATTGTTCACAGAGGAGACAAAAAAGAATACTGCGCAGGTTATATTGCTAAAATTTTTGAGGAATTAGGTGGAAAAGTTATCTATTACGGAAAACCTCATAAAGAAATTTATGAATTATGTTTTAAAAAAAATGAAAAGGTTTTGGCAATCGGAGATAATTTAAGGACAGATATTAAAGGTGCAAATAATTTAAACAAAGATTGCCTATTTATTTCTAACGGGGTTCATCGAGATGAGTTTAGCAATGATTCAGAATTAGACAGTCTATTAGAAAAATATAAAGTCAAAGCAAATTATTTTCAAACAGAACTTAAATGGTAGAATGAAGATATACACGAGTACAAGTTTAAACAAAAAACATCAGAGGGGTGTGATAGCCATTGGAAATTTTGATGGAATACATTTAGGCCATCAAAAAGTAATTAATGAGGCAAAGAAAAAAGCAAAAAAAAATAAAATTCCTTTTGGAATAATGACCTTTGAACCTGTGCCAGTAATGTTTTTTAATTTAAAAATTAAGAATCATAGAATAAATTCATTAGAACAAAAAAAACAACAACTTAAAAAACTTAATGTAGATTTTTTGATTATTGTTAAATTTAATAAAAAATTTTCAACTCATACAGCAGGGGACTTTATTAAAAAAATAATTAATGAAAAAACTAAATGTAAATTTTTATATGTAAGTAAAAATTTTAAATTTGGTTTCAAAAGGCAGGGAAATATTCAAACACTTTTAAAATATGAAAAACTTTATGATTATAAAAGTTTAATAATTAATCCTTATAAAAAAAATAAAAAAACAATTTCATCAACAATAATTAGAAAAAAAATTACAATTGGAAAGATTCAAGAAGTGAACAAGCTTTTAAATCGCGAATGGTGTATAAAAGGTAAAGTTATAAATGGGAAAAAGCGTGGAAGAAAAATTGGTTTTCCGACGTGTAATGTAAAATTAAATGATTATATTGTGCCTCGATTAGGCGTTTATGCTGTTAATGTTAAAGGACGTCAATTTAGTAAAAAAGGTATTGCCAATATTGGTTATAGGCCAACATTTGATGGACAAAATTTATTATTAGAAACAAATATCTTTGGTATTAATAAAAATTTATATAATAAGGATATTAGTATAAATTTTAAAAAATTTATTAGGCCAGAGAAAAAATTTAGAAATCTCGATGAGTTAAAAAACAAATAAAGATTGATATAAAAAAAGCTAAATAATAATGTCCAAAGACACCTTACAACTTCCAAAAACTGCTTTTTCTATGAAAGCAAGTTTGCCCATTAAAGAGCCAAAAATTCTTGAGAAGTGGGAAAAGAGCAAACTCTTTGAAAAGTTAAGAGAAAAATCTAAAGGTAAAGAAAAATTTATTCTTCACGATGGACCGCCTTACGCAAATGGTCACATACATATGGGAACTGCACTCAATAAAATATTAAAAGATATAATCATACGATTTCATCAAATGAGTGGAAAAGACTCAGTTTATGTTCCCGGTTGGGATTGTCATGGTTTACCGATCGAATGGAAAATTGAAGAACAATATAAAAAAAAGAAAAAAAACAAAGATGAAATTCCTATTAAAGACTTTAGACAGGAATGTAGAGAGTTTGCAAAAAGCTGGATCCAAGTTCATATCAAAGAATTTAAGAGGTTAGGTGTAGTGGGGGATTTTAAAAACTATTATTCCACAATGAGTTATGAGGCAGAAGCTCAAATAATCAGAGAATTAGGTAAATTTCTTTTAGATGGAAGCTTATATCAAGGCTTTAAACCAGTATTATGGTCTACAGTAGAAAAGACAGCTTTAGCAGATGCAGAAGTGGAATATATGGACCACACTTCAAATACAATTTACGTTGCATTTAAAATAAAAAAAACACAGCAAGATTTTTTAAAAGATGCAAGTGTTATTATCTGGACAACTACACCCTGGACAATACCAGCCAATAAAGCGTTAGCATTTAATAATAATATTGAATATTCTATTCTTGAAATTAGTGAGTTGGAAAATTTTAAAGATAAAAAAATTGTTGTCGCAAGTAATTTAATAGAATCAATTACAAGTGCATGTGAAATTAAGAATTATAAAGTTTTAAAAACATTCAAAGGTAAAGATTTTGAAGGAACTATTTGTTCTCATCCGTTTGAAAAAATAGACTTCGATTATGATGTTCCAATGTTGGATGCACAATTTGTTAATTTAGAGCAAGGTACCGGAATTGTTCATTGCGCTCCAAGTCATGGTCCAGATGATTTTAACTTGTGTTTAAAGAATAATATACCATCACTTTATACCGTAGATAATGCAGGTCTTTACACTAATGAAATTCCTCATTTTACTAAAACCCATATATTTAAAGCAGATCCTATCGTTATAGAAAAATTAAAAGAACAAAATAAACTTCTAAAAAATGATAAAATGACTCATAGCTACCCACACTCTTGGCGTTCTAAAGCACCTTTAATTTATAGGGCAACACCTCAGTGGTTTATTTCAATGCAAAAAAATGATTTAAGAAAAAAAGCTATAAAAGCTATTAACGATACAATTTTTTATCCTGAAAAAGGTAAAGAAAGATTATTATCAATGGTTGAGGGTAGACCTGATTGGTGTGTATCTAGACAAAGAGTATGGGGCGTGCCACTCCCAATTTTTGTAAATAAAAAAACGAAAGAACCTCTTAAAGACCCAAAAGTAATCAATCGAATTGCTTCAATTTATGAAAAGCAAGGATCGGACTGTTGGTTTACAGATGACCCTAAAGTTTTTTTAGGTAATGAATATGACTCAAATGACTATGAAAAATTAAATGATATTGTCGAGGTATGGTTTGATAGTGGATCAACGCATAGCTTTGTTTTAGAAAAAAGAAAAGATTTAAAATGGCCAGCTGATATGTATCTCGAAGGATCCGATCAACACAGAGGGTGGTTTCATTCATCATTATTGGAGGCTTGTGGTACAAGAGGTAAAGCTCCGTTTGAAAGTATTTTATCTCATGGATTTGTTGTTGACGGAAAAGGTTTAAAAATGTCTAAGTCAACGGGAAATGTTATTTCACCGGAAGATATTTTAAAAGATTTTGGAGCAGATATTTTAAGAGTCTGGGTTGCATCATCTGATTATGCAGAAGATTTGAGAATTGATAAAAGTATTTTAACACAACATGCCGAGTCTTATCGAAAGATTAGGAATACTTTCAGATTCATACTTGGAAATCTTAAAGATGATTATAAACAATACAAGTTAGATAAAATAGACTTTACTAAACTTGGTGAACTTGAGCAATATATTTTGCATAAGCTTTTTGTTATTGATAAATCGGTAAAAAATAATCTCAAAAAATATAGCTTTCATAAGCTATATAAAGAATTATTAAATTTTTGTACTTTAGATCTTTCATCTTTTTATTTTGATATTAGAAAAGACGTTCTATATTGCGATAGTTTAAAATCAAAAAAAAGAGAGGACTGTGTAATTGTCTTAAATATAATTTTAGAAACTTTGCTTAAATGGTTTGCGCCTATTTTAGTATTCACAACTGAAGAGATTTATGAATTAATCAATAAAAAAGATGAAAGTATTCACGAACATAATTTTGCAGAGATACCAGATAATTGGGAAAATAAAGTACTAAATGATAAATGGGTAAAATTATTCAAAATTAAACAAGAAGCCAATATTGCGATTGAAGAAAAAAGATCTAATAAAGAAATAGGTTCGAGTTTAGAAGCAGAAATCAAGATCACTACCAATAATGAATATTATAATTTGTTGGAAGGAATAGATTTAGCAGAATATTTTATAACTTCAAAGGCAGAAAAATTTAAATCTGAAGAGCAGGATGTTAAAATAGAGGTTAAGAAAACTCTAGGAACCAAGTGTCCAAGATGCTGGAAGATATTAGAAGAAGAATGTAAAAGATGCAAAGATGCAACTTTAAATATAGTTTAATGAATGCAATAAGTTTATTATTGAGACGAGAGAATATTTATTCATGTATAATAATCTTAATAATTTTCTTATTGGACCGATTTTCAAAAATAGAAATAATTTCAAATTATAGTCAGAATACTTTTTTTATAAATAATTTTTTAAATATTGAGCTGATTTGGAATACTGGAATTGGGTTTGGACTATTGAGTTATGAATCTAATGCAGCTTACAACTTAATCTCACTTCTAATAGGAGGGGTAATAGTCACACTAACATATATTACACTTACAGCTGAAAAATCTGACAAAATTATATACTCCATTATAATTGGTGGAGCATTAGGAAATTTTTATGATAGATTGGATTATAAAGCTGTGCCAGATTTCATTGATATACATTATAATAATATTCACTGGTTTACCTTCAATATTGCAGATATATTTATTACTATAGGAGTTATAATTTTTTTTATAAAATTTAATAAATCAAAATGAAAAAAATAGATAAATTTATTTTAATTGCAATAATTCTTTGTTTTCTTAATTCTTGTAGCGGATTTTCTGATGCAAAAAAAGTTTTAAAAAATCAAAAAATTAAAAATTCAGATGAATTCCTTGTTAAAAAAAGAGATCCTTTAATTTTACCACCAGGTTATGACAAAATTCCAAAACCAGATACAGCAAAAAAAGTTGAGGATATTAATGAAGAGCAAAGTAGTTTAAAAAAAATATTAAAAAAAAATGACACAAAAAATACTAAAAATAAAAAACCTTCTACAGTAGAACAGTCTATAATTAAGAGTATTGGTAAGTGAGAAATATTGATTATAATAACTTTGTACGTAAAGAGCATTTAAATAAACAAAAAAAAAAATTTTTTACCAAAATATTTAAAAAATCTTTAGATGACATCAATTTTCGATTAACTCATGAGTCTGAAGACACATTACAGGTTTTAAGTAAAAATTTTAAATTTAATTTTAACCAACAAGATTTAAAAAAATTCAAAAAATTTAAAAGTATAGTAATAATTGGAATGGGAGGATCAATTTTAGGGGCAGAGGCAATTTATCAATTCTTAAACAAAAAAATAAAAAAGAATGTTTATTTCATTAATGATATTGATGATAAGAAAATTTTAAATATAAAAAAAAAATCGTTAATTAATAAAACTTTATTTATAATCATTTCTAAATCAGGAAATACAATTGAAACTCTGTCTAATTTATTTTATTTAAAAATTATAAAAAAAAATGCAAAAAATGTCATTGTAATTTCAGAAAAAAACAACAACAATATTCTTTATTCAATTTCTCTCCAATTTAATTTATTTCATGTAGAGCATAAAAGTCACATTAGCGGAAGATTTTCAGTGTTATCAGAAGTTGGGCTTGTACCAGCATATTTGATGGGTGTGAATATTCTGCAATTAAGAAAAAATGTGAGTAAATTTTTTCAAAATAACGAAAAATTGCTTCTAATGAATGGTTCAATAGATTTAACTATTTTACATGCAGATAGAAAAATTAACAATTTGATATTCTTAAACTACGTCCCGGAAATGGAAAAATTTCTTTTTTGGTGTCAACAGTTAATCGCAGAAAGCTTAGGTAAGAAAGGTAAAGGGTTTCTGCCTGTAATTTCAAATATGCCTAAAGATCATCATAGTTTACTTCAACTTTATCTAGATGGACCAAAAGATAAACTTTTTCATATATTTAGCATAAATGACAGTAAAAAAGAAAAATTTAAAATTAAAAAAATTAAAAATAAGATAAATTATTTGGATAATAAATCTTTAACAGAAATTAAACAGGGTCAAAAAAATGCATTAATAGAAACATTTATTAAGAATAAAATTCCATTTAGAGAGTTTAAAATTAAGAAGATAAATGAAGAAACATTAGGAGAATTGTTCGTCTATTTCATGTTAGAAATTGCAATTATTGGTAAATTAACTAAAGTTAATCCGTTCAACCAACCGGCAGTAGAACAAGTAAAAGTATATACAAAAAAAATACTTACTTAAAAAAGCCAAAAATTATTTTAGATCTTCCATAATTTTTGATTAAAATTACATCGATAAAATCATCTAAATTATCATGAGATTTTTTCTCTCGGTGAATAATCAAAATATGTTTTTTATTAAACATTTTATTTTCTTTTATAAATTTCAGATTTTGTAAGTAATCATTATTTACAAAAGGTGGATCAGAAAAAATAATAGTGAATTTTTTCTTAATAATGAATTTCAAAATATCTTCAATTTTGTTGTTTAGAACAACTGTTTTATTAACAATGTTTAGTTGAATTAAATTTTTTTGTAAAATTTCTGCAGCTGCTTTATCTTTTTCAATAAATGTAACTTTTTGTGCGGCTCGGGAAATGCACTCTATCCCAAAAGAGCCAATACCTGAGTATAAATCTAAAATGTTTGCTTTTTCAATTTTTATATCAATAAGATTTGAATGTATTAAAATATTAAAAATATTTTCTTTAACTGAATTTTTAAGAGGTCTCGTATTTGAATTTTTTAAAAAACGTATTGATTTTCCCTTTAACGCACCACTAATAATTCTCATTTTTACTTATTACTTTCCAGCCAATATCTTTACGGTAAAACCCATCTTTCCAATTTATTTTTTTTATAATAGAAATAATTTTTTTCCTTATATTTAAATAATTGTTGCCAACTGATGTTATATTTAAAACTCTTCCACCATTAGATATTAATTTATTATTTTTAAATTTTGTTCCTGCGTGATAAACAAAATCATTTTTGGATAATATTAACTTATTAATATTTCTAATATTTTTATTCTTTTTATAATTTCCCGGATAACCTTTGGAACATAAAACTATAGTCATGCATTTATCTTTTTTCCATTTTATTTTTATTTTCTTTAATTTATTCATTAATGCAGATTTAATTATTTTAATTAAATCAGTTTTAAGTCTAGGTAGAATTACCTGACATTCTGGATCTCCCATTCTAATATTATATTCTATCAGATAAGGTTCATTATGTTTAATCATCAGTCCTACATATAAAAAACCAGTGTAAGAATTTTTTTTTTTTTTAAGCGCCAATAAAGTAGGATTAATTATTTTATTAATTATTTTATTCTCAAGTGATTTGCTTATAATTGGAGCTGGAGAATACGCACCCATACCGCCAGTATTCGGACCACTATCATTTTCAAAAGCTCGCTTATGATCTTGCGCTGATCCGAAAAAGCTATAATGATTATTATCTACTACAAGAAAATAACTCGCTTCTTCACCTTTTAAAAACTCTTCTAAAATTAATCTATTAGATGATTTGAATTTTCCTTTAAATATTTCAAGTGAAACTTGTATGACTTTTTTTTTAGTTTTACATATAGTTACACCTTTGCCTCCTGCTAAACCGTCAGCTTTAACTACAATAGGTAATTTACAATTTTTTAAGAAATTTTTAACATGACTTACTTTACTACAAATTTTAAATTTCGCGGTTGGTATTCCATTTTCCAAACAAATTTTTTTCATAAATGCTTTAGATCCTTCTAACTTTGATGCAAATTTATTTGGACCAAAAACTTCAATATTCTTGCTTTTTAAATAGTCGACTATACCCCTAACTAAAGGCTCTTCCGGACCAACTACTACTAGGTTAATTTTGTATAATTTAATTAATTGATAAATTCTCTTAAAATCAAGAATATCGACATCTATATTTTTTGCTAAATTAGCAGTGCCCGCATTCCCAGGAAAACAAATAATTTCTTTGACCAATTTAGACTCTGATATCTTTTTGCACAAAGCATGTTCTCTTCCACCGCTACCAATTAATCCAATATTCATGACAGATTATATATTGTATAATTTATTGATGGGTAAAAAAAAAGCTAAACTTCTTTTTAAACACAATTATTTTGAGATAGTTGAGGAGGGTGACCATGTCATTTGCGCGATATCACAAAAAAAAATACTACTTGAAAACTTAAGCTATTGGAATGTAGATTTGCAAGAAGCTTATTTTTCACCAGTAGAAGCAAACGATAGACTTAAAGCTCTTAAAAAATAGAGACTTATTTCCATCTATTGTGTGTCCAAATCCATTGATTTGGATTTTTAATAATCATTTTTTCCAAAACTTTATTTAATTCTTTAGTAATTTCTATTTTATTTTTATAATTATGAGGATCTATTTCATTTTCAAATTTTATCTTAAATTTATCAAACCCAGCACGTTCAATATAAACAGGCACGATGCTTAGGTTATATTTTATTGAAAGTTGAGCAGGTAAAGTTGTGGTGAGTGCAGGTTTTCCAAAAAAACTAATTTTTTCTCCCTCACTTACTCTTTGATCAATCATAAGAGCAATACAATAATTTTTTTTTATAAATTCTATTGATTTTCTTACACCATTTAAACCTTTTTTAATTTGATTTTTGCAAACATATTTTTTTCTTAAAAATTCCATAAAAGGATTTAAAAAAATATTATTTAATGGCCTGTAAATTGAAGCAAGATTAATATTCTTTTTTGTAATTTCCATTGACATCAATTCAAAATTTGCAAAATGGCCAGATATGAAAATAACAGGCTTTTTTTTTGAAAGTGCTGAGGTTAAATTATTTTCACCTTCAATTACTATATGTTTCTTTTTTTTTCTCAAATGATCCAAAAAAATATATTCAATAAAAGTCATTCCATAATTTTTCCACATTTGATTTTTAATACTATTTATTTTAGCCTCGTTAATATTTGACGAGAAGTTTGCTAGATTGTTTTTTATAATTTTATCTGATCTAAAAAAGGGGCCAAGTAAAGAAAATAAAGAAGAAAATAATCTTCTACTAATTTGAATTCCTAAAACACGACCTATAAAAAAAGATAAGTAGATCAATAAAGATTGGAAAAAATAATTAATTATTTTTATCATATTGATTTATTTATTATATCTATCAAATTATTTTTTTTATTTATCTCTAATACTACTTTTAAATATTCTATATCAATAAGATTAAATTTCTTAATCTTAAAGAAGTCTTTTTCAGTCATAATAATTTTATAATTATTAACTTTTGCTTCTTTTGAAATACCCTCAATTTCAGTTTTAGTAAAATGATAATGATCAGGAAAAACAAGTTTTTTTACAACATTTAAACCGTTATCTTCAATTAATTGGAAAAAATTTTCTGGATTTCCTATACCAGCTAGAGCTAATAATTTTTTATTTTTAAATTGTTCTAAATTAATTGGTTTGTAATATGAATAAAAAATTTCTAAATTTTTATTTATTTGTAAAATTTTTTTTTCAAAACTACTATCTTTTTTTCCATTTATTAAAATTATATTAGCACTTTTTAAAGAACTTAAATTTTCTCTAAGTGGTCCAGCAGGTAAAATTAATCCATTTCCTATTAATTGTTTTTGATTAAAACAAACTATGTTTATATCTTTTTTAATCTTATAATCCTGTAGCCCATCATCCAATATAGCAATATCATAATTCTCTTTTTCTGCTTGTCTTATACATTCTGATCTATTTTTTCCTAAAATTAAGTGTCCAAAATTTTCTTTTATTAGATTGTGTTCATCTGAGTGATCTTTATAAAATTTTCTAATAATAGAGGGATTTCGTCCTAATTTTTTGATTTCATTCGCAAGCAAAATTGCAATTGGTGTTTTGCCGGTGCCTCCAATATAAATATTTCCAACACAAATAATTGGAATATTAAATTTTATAGGCTTAACAAATCTTTTTCTAAGAAAAATATAAAAAAAAACAATTAATGTAATTGGAAGCAGTAAAAATGAAATAAAGTTATTTTTTGTACTCCAGAATTTTGGTTTATTTAATTTCATTAAATAAAAAATTATTAATATACTTCATAGTATCATCTAAAGTTTTTTCACCCAATCTATTTATAAAATCTGCAATCTTCCTATCTTCCTTTAAAGGATTCTTCAAATCTTGGATTAAGTTATTGCTTAATTCGTCGTAGCTATCTATTTTCACTGAAATTTTATTTTTTTTTAAGATATCGTAAATCTCTTTAAAATTATATACAAATGGACCATGATAAATTTTACAACCTAATTTTGCTGCATCAATTGGATTTTGACCACCAACATGTTTCAGTTTTTCCAAAACAGATTTTCCAATAAACGTACTTTTTGCATATTTAAAATAATCTTGTAAAACTCCAAAAGAATTAATAATAATAATTTCTTTATTTTGATCTACCTTTTCATTTTTGTTTAGTATTTGAGAAGACAAATTTAACTTTTTTGATAAAATATCAATATCTTTGACTCTATTAATATGTCGAGGCGCAATAAAAGTTATTATATCTTTATATTTTTCTTTTAGTTTTAAATGTGTTTTTAAACAAAAAATTTCCTCTCCATCATGAGTGCTTGCAGCAAGCCAGAATCTTTTTTTTTGTAAAATCTCTTCATTTAAATTATTTGTATTATTTTTATTAAGGTTATTAATTAATTTTATATTTCCGTTAAAAAAAACCTTTTTTACATGCAGCTTCTCCAGATAATTTTTTGTCTCCAAATTAGATGTTAAACATAAATCAAATAACCTAAAAATTTTAATTGCAGTATTTTGAAATACCATCCATTTCCTATAAGTTTTTGTGGTTAATCTTGCATTAATTATTGCAATTGGAATTTTTTTTTCATGAGCCTTAAGAATTAGATTTGGCCAAATTTCTGAGTCAACTAAGAAAATTTTATTGGGTTTCCATAGAAGTAAAAAATTTTCTATTAAAATTCCTACATCAAAGGGAAAAAATCTATGTTGAATATTTTCTGAATCTTTAAATTCTTCCTTTGCTAAATTGCTAGAACTTAAAGTTATAGTTGTAATTAAAAATTCAAAATTTTTATTTATATTTAATTCATTAATAATCGGAATTATACTTTTAAGCTCACCAATACTCGCGGCATGAAACCAAATAAGTTTAGTGTTCATTTTCCTTTTTACATTAAAATGAGAAATTAATATTTTTTCTTTATATCGCTCAGTATCTTCTTTTTTTAAAATTTTTCTATAATAGATATAAATAAATAATAGAGGGTATATAAGAGTAGTTAATACTCTATACATTATAATCATATTATTTTAATTGTTTTTTATAAAGCGATTTATATTCTTCACAATTAACAATTAAGTCATCGTGACTACCAGAATTAATTATTTTTCCATCTTTCAATACAAAAATTTTATCTGCGTTATGAATAGTAGAAAGTCTATGCGCTATTACAAGAGTCGTTTTATTTTTAATTAAGTTATTTATTGCATTTTGAACTATCTCTTCCGAGTCTGCGTCCAGAGAGGAAGTTGCCTCATCTAATAGAATTATTGGAGATTCTTTAAGAATCGCTCTTGCAATTGATATACGTTGTTTTTGACCACCAGAAAGCATAATTCCATTTTCACCAATCATGGTATCGTATCCAGCCGGCAATTTTTCAATAAACTCATCAGCAGCAGCAAATTTACAAGCTTTAAGGATTTCTTCCTGTGATGCATTTTCTTTGGCAAAAGAAATATTGTTCCTTATTGTATCATCAAATAAGATAACATCTTGACTTACCATGGATAAGTTATTTCTCAGTGAGGCAAGAGATACATTTTTTATATTTTGTCCATCTATTTCTATCGAGCCGCTCTGAGGGTCATAAAATCTCGGAATTAAATTTATTATTGTGCTTTTACCCGCACCGCTATGCCCAACAAAAGCAGACATAGTATTACCATGAATATTTAAATTAATATTTTTTACTGCTTTCTCTCTGACAGTTTCATATTTAAAATTTACATTAACAAATTTAATATCAGAATTTTTTAAAATAAGTTTTGGGCTGTTGCTAATTTCTTTTACAAGTATTTCTTTATCAATTATTTCACTTATTCTTTTAAAAGCAGCAGCTCCCTGATAAACTGCCATATTCAATGTAGCTAAAGTTCTGATCGGTTGATATGCCAACATCATTGCCGCTAAAAAAGAAAAAAAATTATTTACCCCAAGCTCACCAACAGCAATTAGTTTTCCAGAAAAAATAATAAATCCTGCTATCATGAAACCAGTTAAGGTTTCCATAATTGGAGTTGCTCTTATCATAACACTGCTAATTTTTATATTTTTTTCTACCAGATCATCAACAATTTTTTTAGCTTTGATTTTTTCCTGATTTTCTTTTTGATAAATTCTAATCATCTTAGAGCCCTTAAATATTTCACTTAAAAAAGTAGCCAAGTTTCCAGATGATATACCTGCTTTAGCAGTAGCCTTAGCGATTCTTTTACCAAGAGATTTAGCAAATCCTCCTGCTAGCGGTATCATAAAAATTGCAAATAAAGCTAACTTCCAGTTTTGATAAAACATTAACGAAACCAACGCAATTACAGAAAAAGTATCTTTCATTAAATTTAATACACCTGTACTTACAAGGCCCTCAACGTGATGACAATCATACATTACATTTGAGATATATTTTCCAGAATGTCTCTTATCTAAAGTTTGTATGTCAGTCGTTAAAATATTATTTGCAATCTTTCTTTGTAATGCTCCCGCAACTTCTTGCCCAACTCTAATAATATTTATTCTAGCAAAATAAAGAGCAAAACCCTTGCTGGAAAAAGCTAGCACAATTAAAAGAGGTATAGACCAAGCAAATACTTTGTCCTGCTCAATAAAAATCTTCTTTACTGCAGGATCGAGTAACCAAGCAATACCAGAAGTACTACTAGCAACAATTAATGATAATATTAATGCAAAAAATATTTTCTTTAAATGTTTTTTAACATATTCTTTAAAAAGTTTTTTTAATAATATTTTTAATTCCTGAAGCTCCATATCAAAAATTTATCGAGACAATGCTTAAAAACAAAAGTAACCCTGAATAATTATTAAATTTAAATGCTTCCAAACATGTTTTGGGTTTATATTTATTAAATCTAAATAGTTGATATGCGAGACTCAAAATAAAAAAGATTAGTAAAATAGAAAAGATATTTAAACCAAAATAATTCCTAAATAAATATAAAATAATTAGGGATGTTATAAGGTATGAAATAGAAACGAATAATTTCATATTTTTTTTAAATTTAATAGACGTAGATTTAAGACCAATAATTTCATCATCAGACACATCCTGAGCTCCGTAAATGGTGTCATAGCCCAATGTCCAAAATATGGCTGATATGTAAAGAATAATTATTTCGAGAGAAATACTATTATTTATTGCCGCCCAAGCCATCATCGCCCCCCAACTAAAAGTAATGCCTAAAAATAGTTGTGGCCAATAAGTAATTCTTTTCATATATGGATATGAAAAAGCTAAAACCATAGATCCCATACCCAGTAATATAGTCAGAAAATTAAATTGCACTAAGATAAAAAAAGCTAAAATACAAAGTATTAAGACGTAAATTAAAGAGTGTTTTATAGATATCTTACCAGCTGCGATGGGTCTAGCTTTAGTTCTTTGAACTTTTTTATCGAATTCTTTATCAACTATGTCATTTACTATACATCCAGCACTTCTCATCAAAACAGAGCCACAAAAAAATAAAACTAAATAATAAATAAGTAATTTAACATTCTGATTTACTAAATTACCATATGCAAGACCCCATGAACATGGCCAAAATAAAAGCATAAAACCTATTGGTTTATTTAATCTTGTTAATTGTATAAAAATTTTTAAATGTTGCATGAAATATTACTTGTAAGTATCAAACACTATCTACATAATCAATTTGATTCGCTATGGATATAGATTACACAGTTGCAGCATTAATGTTTCCAGCCATCCCTTTGATGATGACCATGTATAGTAATAGATTCCACACTTTAAGTAGATTGATAAGAAAACTACATGACCAAACAACCTTTGATAAACGAACGCCTCCTGAATGGGAAAATCAGTTACATGTATTAAATAATAGGACTAACGTACTAAAATACACAATGGGCTTTGCAGCCTTTGGATTTCTTTTTAACATGACTACTGTTCTAATGCTTTATATGGGTTATTTGCAACTCGCCAGACTAATTTTTGCAGGATGTTGTATTTGCATGATTATTTCTATTTTTTTATTCTTACAAGAAATTAGGCTTTCCAATCAAGCTTTGAAATATCATTTGAGTGACATGGACTCGATGAAAAAAGATCTATAGTTTATTTATTTTTTAATTGATCTTGTTTAAACAAAGATATGCCTTTTACTTTTTTATGACTATATGAATCCTTAAAAGTATCCAGCTGCCAGCCCTGCATTCTTGAAGTAATCAATTTTAAATTTTCTTTTTTCCATTGATCTTTTGTATTTTGATCTTTCCATAATTTTTTTTCATCATTAGTTCTAGCGCAACCATAGCAGTATCCTGTTACCGGGTCAGTCCTACAAATACTAATACAGGGAGATATAATTTTGTTGTTCATTAAGGAATTAAAATAGCAGGACCTGTAAGTTTTCTAGACTCTAAGTCTTCATGAGCCTGTTTTGCATCAGCTAATTTATATTTTTTAAAAATTTTAATTTTTATCATTCCAAATTTAATTTTTTGAAAAACAGCATCCGCCCCTGCTTGCAGTTCTTTTCTATTAGTGAAATATTGAGCGATTGATGGTCTAGTTAAATAAAGTCCTTTCGGTTGAATATCTTTTGGAACATTAACTGGCTCTAGAGGTCCTGATGCATTTCCAAAACTTGCCATTAAACCTCTTGTTTTCAAACTTGATATTGAACCTTTGAAGGTATTTTTTCCAACCCCATCAAATACAGCTGAAACACCTTCGTTGT
>VMHT01030453.1_pt1 | contig 16644 bp, 14 predicted proteins | sample 4693611 | NCBI WGS metagenome assembly VMHT01 (sample SAMN12280063, study PRJNA550983) | marine metagenome | isolation source: seawater sampled from same location over 5 years 0.02-0.2 micron viral filtrate | place: USA: collected off the coast of southern California halfway between the port... ... | reverse complement strand
GTAACTCATGGCATTACGCGCCATTGACCGTCTCAAGAAAGCCGCAAATTTAGAAGCAACAAAGAGAGTCGTTACTCTTTCGGACGACAGCAAGTTTGAGATGTGGGTTACGCCATTGACGATGGCAGAGCGTGAACGCGCTCAAAAGCGTGCTGGGTCGGATGACGCTAATGCGTTTGCGCTGCAGCTGTTAATTACGAAAGCTAAGGATGAAGTGGGGGAGTCGTTGTTTTTGGCTGGCGAAGTTGATGTGCTTAAGAACGAGGTGAAGGATAAGGATTTGCAGTCTTTGATGCTGGCGATTTTGACTGACGACGAAGAAGAAGAGGCAATCGACCCAAAATCCTAGGAGCCGAGCTTCGGAAGGATAACTGGCTCATGCTGCAGTTTGGCATTGCCAAAGAACTTGGCATGAGCTTGTCGGAGCTACGGTCAACGATGACAGCAGAAGAGGTTCTGGGTTGGAGCGCGTATTTTAAAATTTTGAACGAAGACCAAGAGGAGCACATGCGTAAAGCTCGTCGCCGCAGGTAGACTGCGGTTAGTTTTCGCCGTCGATCGTGGCTTATCAAAGCGAGATTGAGCTGCGCGTAAAAGTTTTAGATACAGAGCTAAGGCAGCTAGAGCAGCGAATAGAGAAGGTACAAAACCCTTTTAGCGCTTCTGGGGCGAGCAAGACTGCATTAACAAAGCAAAGAACGGAACGTCTCAAGATTGAAAAGGATATATCAGACGCTCAACTTGCTGCAGCAGAAAAGCTAGAAAAACGCAGGCTTAAGTCGTTTCAAACGGCTATGCGCCGGATTAAATTTCAAAAACAAGAGCGTCTTAAGCAAGAACAAGAAATTGCACGACAGCGTCAGAAATTAAATGAAGGTTTAGCCTTAGGTGTCGGCTTTCCGCTGTTATTTGGCGGCGGAGCAGGTGCCATAGCAGGTGGAGCGCTCGGCGCTGTCGCTGGATCCAAGTTAGGTGATGGCGGCGGATTTGGCCTGCAAATTTTATTTAGTGCTCTTGGCCAGCAGATTGATAATTTCTTTGCGGGTGTTCAAAAGTCTGCAACTGACGTTGCGGCTGCGATGGATGGAACCAGCGCTTCTCTTGAAGCTGTTAAGGAAGCAGGCGTTGTCGTTCGAGATTCAACTATTGAATATGTTCAAGAGCTTGAAGATTCGGGTCGCTCACTTGATGCGTACAACGCGGTTCAACGAGAGCTAAACAACATATATGGGGTAGAAGGTGTCACCGTTTTGCAAGAATTAAAAAGCGCAAACGAATTTGCAAATACTGAGGCGGGCAAGTTGTCTGCGGTGCTGCAAACAGAAATGGCGCCAGTATTTATTTTGCTAGCGCAACTGGCAGGTGGTGCGTCGCAAGCGCTTCGAGGGATAATTCCAACTATTGGTGATGTTATTGGGGAGTTCACACTTGGCATTCCTGGTGCAAGTACAACCGCTCAAGCGTCTAACCCAGCGAGAGGAAGTAATCCAGCGTTGATAGCAGCAGGCGAGCGACAGAGAGAGGCAGAGCTGCGTACAGACGCTGAAATACAAGGAATTGTCGCTAGTACAGAAGCTCTTAGGCGCCAGACAGAAATTTCTAAGCTAAACAACGACCTTACCGATAAACGAGTTCAATCCTTAAGAAGACAGGAGATAGTTACAGAAGCGAATAATGAAATAAGTGCGCTTGCTGCTGCCGCGAACAAAGACATATTCAACACTGATCTTCAACGCCTCACTGCCCAGAAAATACAGCAGGTTACTCAACAAAAAACGCTTGACCTTACTAAGCTTGAGGCCGCGACACGAAGACTCGTAACAGCAGAGGCTGAACGAGCAGCTAAGGAGCAAGAACGCCTTGCAAAAATCTCCGAGCGTGCCGCAGCTAGAGCTGAAAAAGCAAGACAAAAAGAAGCGCAAGAGAGAATTAAGATTGCGGAAAAAGCAAGAAAAGCAGAATTAGATAAAGAAGCAAAATTCCAACAACGCATAAGCGCATTAAACGATGAAATTGCAATACAAAAAGCAATATTGACCGGGGACGAAGAGCGTGTTAGAAAACAAATTGAAATTAACAATCTTGTTAAGTTGTTCGGGGAAGGCAAGAGGGCGACTGTAGAGCTTCTAGTAGGTGAAAAATTTGAAATTGCAGAGCAAAATAAACTTTTGGAAAAACAAAATCAAATTTACGACCAAATAGGCCAAAGCATTGCTAGCGGTGTTGTTGATACGCTCAGCGCTGCAGTAGACCAAACTAAATCTCTTGCGGACGCTGCTGCAAACACGCTTCGTAACGTTGCAAGTATTCTTTTGAGGCTTGGTGTCAATACTGTTCTTAAAAGCACTGGGCTTGGCCTGTTTAGTGGTCTTTCAGGTTTTGCGAATGGAGGCCGCCCGCCAGTTGGCAAGCCTTCAATTGTGGGTGAGCGCGGCCCTGAGTTATTCGTTCCAAACACTTCCGGCACAATCGTTCCAAACAACAAGCTTGGTGGAGGTGGTGCGACAAACGTTGTCGTTAACGTTGATGCCAAAGGCAGTTCCGCTTCAGGTGACAGTGGTGCCGGTAAGCAACTCGGAGGGTTGATTGGAGCGGCTGTGCAGGCAGAATTGATCAAGCAACAGCGACCTGGAGGCTTATTGTCCCGCTAATGAGTACCTTCCCCGATTTTGATCCCGCACCAGGGATGACCAAACAAAGCGCACCGCAGGTGCGTGCAATTGCTTTTGGCAGTGGTTATAGCCAGCGAGCAACGTTTGGCATCAACCGGAACCCAAAGGTCTACAATCTGACCTTTCGCGTATCAGAGGCAGAGGCTGACACGATCGAAGCCTTCCTTGACGCAAGGGGCGGTGTTGAGCACTTCAACTACACGCCGCCTGGGGAGCAAGCCAGCAGTAAGTTTATTTGTTCTGAATGGACCAAGACGATTTCATTTATTGATCGCGCTGAAATTTCCACAACCTTCGTCCAAGTATTTGAGACCTAATGGCTTACCCTTACGTTCTTCATAGGTGGCTAGCCGAGACGGCATTTGAGGTTGGTGACGTTGTTCGTGCGAATCCGGTAAAGGGAAACACGCTTGCATTTAAGTGCATTGTTGCTGGCACGACAGCTAGCGCAGATGAGTATGCGACTTTTGCAAGTCAAGAACCTGCGTTTCCCTTCAAGATTACGCAAACTCTTGTTGATGGAACGTGTACGTGGGAGGCTTTTGAGCCGTTAGCAGAAGAACTATTAAAACTTGACCCAACGGCAATTATTGACCTATTTGAGGTTGAGTTGACGCTTGAAGTTAATGGCATAAAAGATACGTTGCGTTATCACCCAGGCAAGAACGGTTTAACAGAAGATCTTAAATTTGATAATGAAACCTATGCCGCTGTGCCTGTAGAAGTTGATGGATTTGAGTTTTCGGCTAAAGGTACTCTGCCACGTCCCACAATGCGTGTAGCAAACATAAATAATGCAATTACCAACTTGATCTTGCAATACGATCCTTTGGCCGCAAAAGTCAGGCGTATTCGCACTTTTGTTAAATTTATCGACACAACAAATTTCAGTCAAGGTTCGTCGTTTGCGCCAGATCAAGACGTAACCGAAGTGTTAGTGACTGAAGGGTCAGATAGTTTTATTATGGAGACCTTTAACGATACTTCTGACCCTGATGCCAAGATTGTTGAAACTTGGTATATCGATAGGGTCTCGTCTGAAAACCAACAGTTTGTTGAGTTTGAGTTAGCGCCTAAGCTTGATCTAACTAATGTTGCATTGCCTGGCCGAACTATCGAAGAGTTCTGCCCGTGGAGGTATAGGGGCGTTGAATGCGGCTACCCCGGAGACTCTTGCTTTACCGTAAATGATATTGCAATTCCTCAAAGCAGCAAAATTATTGTTAATGGCAAGGTGACTAACGACATTTGTGGCAAGCGTGTCTCTAGTTGTCAGGCCAGGTTTGGACAAAATGCGGAGTTGCCTTTTGGTGGGTTCTATGGCGCAAGACTTCAAGCGTGATGCTGCAAGGCACGCAGAGCAGCAAAACCCAAAAGAATCAACAGGTCTAGTCGTCAACGGCAGCTATTTTCCTTGCAGAAATATTGCTTCCGATCCAGAAAACACCTTTGTAATTAGTCCGGTAGATTATGCACGGGCAATGCTTACCGGAACGATTGAAGCGATTGTGCATTCGCATCCACAGGGAACACCGGCTAGTGACTATGACCGTATTGCTTGCAGACAAACCAAGCTGCTTTGGTACGTTTACTCTGTGCCAGATCAAAAATGGTTAACTATCGAGCCTTAATCGGACAGCAGTGGGAGTATGGCAAGCATGACTGCTTTTCGTTGTTGCAGGATTACTACAAACTGCTGAACATCGACATTCCAGATTTCACAAGACCTGAGTGCTTAGAGAGCACCGATAGCCTGTTTCTAAGGTATGCGTGGAGCGTTGGATTTAACCAAATTTCGTTTGATGAACGTCAGCCGCATGACGTGTTAATCATGAAGCTTGGGACAGAAGCGCCCATGCACGCTGCGATTTATGTGGGCGGGGACAAAATCCTGCATCAACGAATGAATGGCATAAGTGCAGTAGAGCCTTTGCGGCGGTACTATTGGCGGAGGACTGCAGCTGTTTATCGTCATGCAACTTGTCCTGCTGGCAGGTGAGCTTGGCGAGAAATACGGCAAGCAACACGAGTATTACAACCTGCAGACACCAGCTGATGCCATCAAGCTGCTGTGTTTTAACTATCCAAAGTTGAAGCAGGAGCTAATTCAGGCGCACCATAACGGCGTTGGATACAAGGTAATCCAAGGTGGTGCGTCAATGGGATACGACGAACTGCAGCTGCCGTTTGGCAGTAAGCCGTTGCTTGTGGTGCCGGTAATTAGTGGTAGTGGTGGCGCGACAACACAAATTTTGCTTGGTGTTGGTTTAGTTGCGGCGTCATTTGTGTTCCCTGGTGCGGGTCTGTTTGGCACTGCTGGCTTAAGTGGTGGAATTTTAGGAGGAGGAGCAGCGGCTATTGGTGTTTCTACAAGTGCGGTATTAACTGCAGCCACTATCGGTACGGCAATTAGTGCTGTTGGTGCAGGTCTAATTCTGCAAGGCACAGCAAACTTGATTTCACCGCAGCCGGAGCTTGGGAATCTTGGCGCAAACAGAATACGGGGCAAAGGCACCAGCGTTCGTGGCCCTGGCCCTGATGGTGTTACACGAGGTAGTTCAGGGGAGCAGTCCTATGCTTTTACCGGTCCAGCTAATACCGTTGGAACGGGAGCAACTTTGCCTGTTATTTACGGGCGTGTGATCACAGGCGGTCATTTGTTAGCAGCTAATCTTGAGGTGTCTGATGACTCTGATCCGCTAAAGCTCGAAACTCAAAAGCCACGCTTAGGAACGCTAAAAATTAACAGCGATAAATTAAAACGAGAATTAAGATCCTGTGGGGGCTTAGACAGCAAGATGGGTGTTTTGCCAATTAAAAATTCAAAATTGCCTGACAGTCGGCATAAAATAAGCAAAATTTTTGGCAAGAATCAAGATCAAAAAATTGAAACAGGTGCTGAATACACTACTAATACCGGAAAAGATAACCGTCCTCATCTCGAATACAGAATAGGCGAAAGCAGAAGAAAAGAGTTGGACGTTATATTTTCTGTAAATCGCGGCTTGTATGACTATGTAGCCGCAAACGGAACGACTAAGATTGACGGTTTTATCACTTACAAAATTACTGTGGCAATTACACGGGGTGGCGCTGACGTTGACGTTGCATCGGCTCAAGTAACTTTGCAAGGATTAGTGAACGAATCTCAAGATTTTACTTACGGTCATCGCCTAAAAATGCCAAGGGCTTCAGGGCGTAACAACGATGGAATGGATATAACAGTTGAGATTATTGACGCAGCCGTGCATGACAATGCTACGTTTGAGCTTCAGGGTTATGGATACAATCTCCTCACAGGCTAATGGCTCTTAATTCAAAAACCAATCTTAAGCTGATCGACGCCATTTGCGAAGGGCCGATTGAAGGCTTTGTGCATCATCGCAAGAGCATATTCCTAAACGAAACAGAGGTCTCGTTTGAACAGTTTAAACAAGGAGGTGTTTATGTAAAAGGAGTAAGAGGAGTAAGAGAGCAGGGCGATCTAACTCAAGGCACAAGTTTCTATGATGCTCAAACAACTCTTGAAGACGTTAACCAGCAAATTGGGTCCAGTTACTCTGAGGAGTTAACAGAGCAAGATTTAGTTGTAGAAGGAAGTCGAGATTACGGAGAAGGCCAAGTTATCCGTGACATTACAGATCCAGAAATTGATTTTGTAAAACTAATTTTTACTGTTTCTAAGCTGTTTTGTGTTGCTCCAGAAGGCTTGGCACGTGGGCAATTGTTTTCTGCTCAAATAAAACTTGCCGTTGCGATACAGGCTCAGGACGGTGGTTTTGATCAGATTGACATAGCTTCGGTAAACACGGAAGAAAAAAATGTAATTAAAGGCATTTCTAGATCTGGGTATCAGTTTGAAACGCAAGAAATTGACTTACGCGACTATAAATTTCCTTATCGCATAAGAGTACAGAAGATTAAATTTGATGAGCCTGAAGATGCGTTTGAGATTACATTTAGAGACTTTGAAGATTTGCCTGAAAGAACTCCTTTAGCGGACAAGCGTGCTGACGAAATTTTTTGGACAAGCATGATTCTTGGCAAACGACTTAAGACCTCGTATCCCTTTACAGCTACTGCATATTTAAGTCTTGACTCGGAGGAGTACAACACGCTGCCTGCAAGGGCCTATGAAGTAAGGGGAATGAAAGTGCAGGTGCCGTCTAACTACAGCAGCATCAGAGCTGATGGCAGTATTGCTTTTAAGTCTTCGGATATCCCTTTTGACGGCAGTCTGACCACAGATTTGCACTGGACAACATGTCCGGTTTGTTGTTTTTACAACATGCTCACCAACAGCCGTTTTGGGGCAGGTGATTTTATTGATCAAACAAATTTAAACTGGGTTGACCTAATCGATATTGCTAGGTACTGCAATGAGCAGGTAACTACACCAGACGGGACAGAGCCTCGCTTTGCTATTAACACTGTTATTGGTTCGCAGGCAGAGGCTTATAGCGTCTTGCAAGATATGGCCAGCGTTTTCCGTGGGATGGTCTTCTGGAAAGCAGACAACGTACAGCTTGCGGCAGACCACGGTGAGCTAAACGGTCAAAAAGTTGATGCTATTCATGTTTTTAGTAATTCAAATGTTGTTAACGGTAGCTTCGTTTATAACGGGTCATCTTTGAAGACTCGTAGCACCAGGGTTCGTGTTCGCTACAACGATCCAGACAATTTCTATAAATCTAACTTTATTATTATTGAAGACCAGGCGTTAATTGAAAAATACGGCATACAAGAAAAAAGCGTAGTTGCGTTTGGCTGTACGTCTAAATACCAGGCACAACGAATGGGGCGTTGGATCATGCAGTCTGAAAAGCTGCATGACGAAACAGTCACGTTCTCTGTTGGACTTGAAGGCTTAAACGTATTGCCTGGTCAGATCTTTGAGGTGTCTGACGAGATGCGGCTTGCTACGCGACTTGCGGGCAGGATTGCTGGAGCAACTCGTGACTTTGTGAATCTAGACCAAACAGCAGTATTGCCTGCCGGGTCAAGCAATAAGTTGACTGTTGTTATGGCTGATGGAACGGTAGAGACCCAAGCTATTGCAAGCGTCAGTGGCGTAAAGGTAACTCTTTCAAGCCCCTTCACTCAGCCACCTCCAGACAACGCGCTATATGCAATTAAAAATGACTCAGTTGTACTAAATAAGTATCGCTGCCTTTCTATCGCAGAAGGCGAGGATGGAACTTATGGAATTATTGGCGTTAAGCATGCTGACGACATTTATAACATTGTTGAAGACTTAAGCGCAAATCTTGCCCTGCCTTCTCCCTCTGTTTATGGGGCAAGACCTGACAAACCACAGAATTTAGCCATTACCTTTCAGCAAATAGATGATGGTCGCAATACAACAAACCGTGCCACAGTTTCTTGGACTCGGGGATTGTCTGCTTCAGCGGTTGAGTTTAAAGTAAAGTACAAAGTTGGTTTAGGTGGTAATTACACAACTGTTACCACGACTGACAATTCAATTGACATCAACAGTAATTTAGCGATTGGCGCACGTTTATACGTTGAGGTTAAAGCTATTGGCCCTGAACCAGATCGTAAGCAGTCTGATTTTGTGCTTGCGAACAGAGTTGTCGGCGTTGGTGGAACGAGTGACACAGCAGACGGTGCGGCTGTCGTTGTGCTGCCACCTGATCCAGAAAATGTAGAAATTGAACTTATTGGTGCTGATCAAGTTGTTTTAAGTTGGGCAGCAACAGCAAGCGGTCAAAAACTTGAAAGCTTTGTTGCACAAATTCGACATAACTCAAAGACGGACGGCAGTGGATCATGGCCGAACAGTGTGTTGCTTCGCAGCGTTGAAGCCAGGACAACTTCTGTTGTCTTGCCACTGTTAAATGGAGAATACCTTGTTAAATTTGTTAATGATCAAAAGCAACGTAGCGCAAACGCTGCCAGCGCAGTCATTAACGTTCCAGATGCAATTCCTAAATATAACTTTGAAGTAACTCGTGAAGATGCTTCGCCTGGAGAGTTCCCCGGGCAGAAAAATAATGTTGTTTACAGCGATGTCTATGACGGTCTAATTTTTGATGGCGATGCGTCGTTTGACACCATACCAAGCCTTGATGGGTTTACCGATAATATTGACAGTCATTTTGGGACGCAGTTTTCTAGCGGTGAATACATATTCGAAAAAGTAGTTGATCTTGGAGCAAAATTTAGCGTTCGTTTAAATCGTATTCTGACTACCAGAGGATTGTATAAAAGCGACTTAATCGACGACCGCACTGAGCTAATTGATCTTTGGTCAGATTTTGACGGGTTGATTCCTGATGACACTAACGTTCAAATGTATTTTCGCAAATCAGACAATTCTGCAACAGAGTCTGATCTTCTTTTTGAAGACGGCGACAAGATTGAATTTGAAACAGGGGCAGGCTCAAACATACGGCAAGAATCTGATTTGGCGTTTGAAGAATGGATACCGTTAGAAAATAATGGTTATGTCGGCAGATCATTCCAATTTAAAGCTGTGCTTAGTACCGAGCACCTTGATCAAACGCCATTAGTTGATCAGCTAGGAGTGTCTGTGCAGTTTGAGCGCAGGACTGAAAACAGCGGAACGTTGATTTCTGGAACGGCAGCCTCTGGGAAAGCAGTCACTTTTGAAAAGGCTTTTTACACCGATGGGGACACTAAAGTCACTGTTGGAATTGTTGCGTTTAATCTTGGCCCTGGGGATTATTACGTCATGTCAGAGCCAACAGGCTCTGGATTTACAATTACCTTTAAGAATGGTGCTCAGATTGTTAATCGAAATTTTCAGTACACTGCGATAGGATACGGGACACAGCAAGCTTAAGGTTTGTCATGGCACAGGCGGATGGAGTTGTAGCGAATGGCAGCGGAGCAGCTGTAAGGACTGACATTAATAATCAGTTGGCCGCTGCCTTTACAACCAGCAGCGGTGACACAGCTCCATCAACTACTTTCCCTTGTCAACTTTGGGCAGATACCGGCAACGATCAGCTTAAAATTCGGACAAAAGCAAACGACGGCTTTATTACTCTTCGTGGCCTTGACGGGTCATTCAATATTGCTGATGGTGCGGTAGGCACTCCAAGCATAAATTTTTCGTCTGACACAAACACAGGAATCTATCGCCCTGAAGCCGACACTATTGGTTTTACGACTGGCGGCACAAAGCGAATGATCATCGGCGGAGCCCTTGACACTAACAATGGGGGGCCATCGTTGCTTTGGAAGACAACTAATAACCCTGTAAGTAATAACTCTGACGGAATACAATTTACCGATAGTGGTCGAATAAACATTGGCAACTTTGGCGAATGTTTTGCTTTAAATCGGCACTCTTCGACTGGCAACATTGTCGGCTTTCATTACAACACAAATGCTGTTGGTACGATTTCAACTAATGGAAGTTCAACAGCGTATAACACTGGTTCCGACTACAGGTTAAAGCAGAATGTTGTTGAATTAACCGGTGCAAAAACACGCCTAAGTCAACTTGACCCCAAGCGTTTTAATTTCATCAGCGTTCCAGGAACAACTGTCGATGGATTCTTAGCTCACGAGGTTGCAACCGCTGTGCCAGAAGCGATTACAGGTACAAAGGATGAAGTCGATAGCAACGGTGATCCTGTTTATCAGGGCATTGACCAAAGCAAACTGGTTCCGCTTTTGACCGCTGCATTGCAAGAAGCTTTTGCTGAAATCGCTGCATTGACAGCTCGCATTGAAACCCTGGAGGCAAGCTAATGGCTGATCGCAAAATCTCACAACTAAATAGTCTGACAGCGCCTGCTGTTGGCGATACTTTTGTTGTCGTTGATATTGATCAACCTCTTGATGCGGATAAAAATAAGAGCATTACGTTTGGGACAATTCATAAGGCAGCACCTGATGGATCGGAGTCCGCACCAGCAATCAGCTTCTTAACTGATTCGAGCGTTACTGGTTTTTATCGCAGCGCATCAAATGAGATTGCCATCACTGCTAACAGCAGTTATGTCGCTAAATTCACGACCGCAGGTTTTCAGCTAGGCACTGGAACGGCTGCAGCTCAATTGCATCTGTTCAGCACCGATACGACTGATCAGGTCATTATTGAGAACACAGACGCTGGTCTAGATACGGCACCTGACTTGGTGTTATACCGCAACTCTGCGTCACCTGCCGCTAATGACAACCTTGGAAACCTTGAGTTCCGTGGTCGTAACGCCGCTAGTGAAGACGTTGTTTACGGGCAAATCCTGGCTCGTATCGCTGATACGACTGACGCTAGTGAGGACGGAATACTGCAGTTGATGACTGCAGCCGCTGGCACAACAGCTGCTCGAATTACGCTTAAAAGCGACAAAGTTGGCGTCAACGAGTCTGACCCTCAGCACCCGCTCCACATCACAGAGTCAGTGGCTAACACTGGCCTGTTTATTGAGTCGGCAGAAGCTGTTGCTGTTAGTGCTGCTGACATCACGCTTTATCACCACCGTGGCAGCTCGGTTGCAGGCCAAGACAACGATGTTCTGAGCAGCATCCACTTCCAAGGAAATAACGATGCGTCAACGCCCGAGCAAATTCAATTTGCAGAGCTTGAAGCCAGCATTGTTGATGCCAGCGATACAACCGAAGACGGAAAAATTGACCTGAAAGTCAAGGCTGCTGGAACGTTAACGAGCATGGCGGCGATTACTGCCGCAAATGTGACGTTAGGGTCGCGGCCTATTTTGCCAACTCATACTCCTGCATCAGCTACGGCTGCTGGAACGGTGGGTGAGGTGGCATGGGACGCAAACTACATTTACGTTTGCATTGCCACCAACACTTGGAAACGAGTGGCGATTGGCACTTGGTCTTAAAATCAAGCTAAAGAGTCGATAGTCATGGCAAACGTCAAAATTTCTGGGCTGACCGCTTACACGGATCCGGTCGCTACTGACGTTTTGCCGATTGTTGACTTGGTCAACGATCAGACCAAAAAGGTCAAGGTTGAGGATCTGCTTAAAAAGTTCGGCCTTGGAACGGAAGCGCTACCCAGCTTTGCTTTTACTGGCGACCTCGATACAGGAATATATAGCCCTGGAGCAAATCAGCTTGCGATTACGGCTGGTGGAACGCAGCGCCTGTTGGTTGATGCGTCTGGCAACACGACGATCCAGGGAAACCTGACTGTTAATGGAACGACGACAACAGTCTCAAGTAACACGCTGTCTATTAAAGATAAGAACATTGAAATTGCGGTTGTTTCAACGCCAACAGATACAACTGCTGATGGCGGTGGCATCACGCTGAAGGGTGCAACAGATAAAACAATTAATTGGGTCAATGCGACTGATGCGTGGACACTTAGCGAACATATCAATATTGCCAGCGCTAAAGAATATCGAATTAATGGAACAAAGGTTTTAGACGCGACAAGTTTAGGTAGCGCTCTTCTTACTAATTCAACTTCAAGCACTAGCACCACAACTGCTGCAACACCAAATTCAGTTAAAACAGCTTTTGATTTAGCCAATGCGGCGTTGCCAAAATCTGGCGGCACGATGACTGGCGACATTGTTTTCAATAGTGGTCAGAGCATTGCTGGGTACACACCACGGACATCTGCTACTGGGTCTTCCAATCTTTCTGTTGGTACTACTGCACAGCGTGATGGCAGCCCTGCTGCGGGCATGATCCGATATAACTCAACTCTTAGCCAGTTTGAAGGCTATGGATCAGCGTGGGGAGCTATTGGCGGCGGTGGTGGTGCGACAGGCGGAGGCAGTGACGCCTGGGCTCTTGAGCATGACAATACAATTACGACGTCTTACACTATTGGTGCAGGCAAGAACGTAATTTCAGCTGGGCCTTTAACGGTCAACAGCGGTGCGACAATTACCGTTCCTTCTGGCTCTAACTGGGTGATCGTTTAATTATGTCCATCAGAATTGACGGCACAAACACCACTGCGAACCCAGGAACTACTGGAGCAGATGCTGATACGGGTTTAGTTTATGGCGATAATGAAGTAAGAATTGTCACTGGTGGGACGGATCGGGTAAAGGTCGACAGCTCGGGCAGGCTGTTGGTTGGTACGACAAATGCAGTGGCGTTTGGAAGCAGGCAGGTTTTAGCAGTTGCTAATGGAACGACGGGTGGTGTACTTTCTCTTTATAACAGCACAACGGCTACCGCTAATACACGAATTAGTTCTAATCCTACTGGCAGTGAAATCAATGATATTGGCATTCATGCTGCAAGTACGAATGGCAGCATTATTGCTTATACAAATAATGATACTGAGCGACTACGAATCGACGCAAGTGGCAGGCTGTTGTTGGGCACGACGACTGAAGGTATTTCAGATGGCGACAATCTAACTATTGCTGATAGTGGCAATTGCGGAATTACTGTTAGAAGCGGAAGTTCAAATGGAGGTGCAATTTATTTTAGCGATGCAACTTCTGGGTCAGGAGAATATGCTGGATTTATTGAATACCTCCACAACAATAACGCTTTAAGGCTAGCTAGTAATGGCGACGAGCGAATGCGAATCGACAGCTCGGGTAATGTATTTATCGGCGGCACAACTGCAAGCTCTGCAGATATTGCGCTAAATGCCAACGGCAGCGCCACGTTTGCTGGACTCACCACAGTTAAATCGGATTTCTTTGGTTCACCCATAGGCAATGCTGTTGGTATCACATTAACTGGTAGTGCATCAACATCTGTTACTGCTTTCCGGGTAATGCCTGGAGCCTTCCCCTCTGCAGAGTCGATAAACTTTAGGTGGAATGGCAACGCCACGTTTTCCGGCTCCGTCACAGCTTCAAACGTTTCTGATATTCGTTTCAAAGAAAACATCACCGACGCAAACCCACAACTTGCAGATGCTGTAGCCCTTGGTTCACAACTTAAAAACTTTGATTGGAACGATGACGCACCACTCAACGACGAACTACGTGCAAAGCGTTTCCTTGGTTTAGTTGCACAGGAAGCTGAAAAGGTTTGCCCTGGATTAACTTATACCGTGCCGCGTACAAAGCAAGGCAAAGAACTTACGCCCGCTGTGCTCGATGAAGACGGCAACGAAACAAAAGCGGCAACCTACGAAGAATTAGACGACAGTTACAAAGCTATTAACCATGACATCCTTGTCATGAAACTGCTTGGTGCGGTAGCTGAACTTTCAGCCAAAGTTGCAGCCCTTGAGGCTGGTTGACAGTATCCCGCCCCATGGCAACGTGGGGTTCTGCTGTTAGAGCTTCTATGCCGAAGGCTGCTAATATACCCGCAAGAGGTGAGACCTGATGCCTGTCAAGCTTAATGGGGCGACATCTGGTTCAGTTGAGCTGAATGTTCCTGCGGCGATAGGCAGCGACCTGCAGCTAACACTGCCAGCAACTGCTGGCGAGGTGATTGTCAAAGCAGCTGATGGATCGGTTGATCTTGGCAGCGTTGACATCGACAGCTCGGGTCGCGTCGGCATTGGTGAGTCAAGCCCAAGAGTAAGCTTGGACGTCAAAAGTGGATCTAGCGGTTACAGCGGAGGTCTAGGGGCTGGCTCAATCGCATCACTTGAATCTAGCGGGACTGCTGGATTACAGTTTTTATCTCCTAATGATCAGAGTAATTGCATCTATTTTGGCGATGCTAATTCTAACAGTACTGGATCTATTCAATACGCTCATAGTACTAATGCTTTAACTTTGCATGTTAATGGTGGCACCGAGCGCATGCGAATCGACAGCTCGGGAAATGTTGGGGTTGGCATTTCTACTATAGATAATACTTATAGCTCTTCATACTCACTACAGATTACGTCAAGAAGTGACAACAATTGGGGCGGTTCATTGGTACTTTCTAGCGCCAACGGAACAAATGTTTTTTCAAGAATTATATCCAGCGTTAACGGCCTTGATTTAATAAATACAAAGCCAACCAATATTAGGCTTTTTACAAATAACACCGAGCGGATGCGAATCGACAGTGCTGGCAAGCTGTTGCTAGGAGCAACTGCTGCTGTTTCTGGTGCTGACGCAAATGGACTACTTCAAGTATCTCAAAACGTTGGCACTAATACTTGTATCATTGTTGCCGAAAATACAGCAAGTAGTGGTAATTTATCTTGCTTTCGAGCGCGATTAAGGAATTCAAACCCAAACAGTATTTTTAGCGCATTTTTGCAATGCGATGCTAGTACTGGTGGCAGCAAAGCAGTTATCAGAAGTAATGGCGGGCTTGCTAATTACAGCGCCAACAACGCTAATCTTTCCGACCGCAACGCCAAGAAAGACATCACCGCCGCTGCTGACACTTGGAATTGTATTAAAGAATGGGAAATTGTTAATTACCGCTACAAGGACCAGCCAGATGACGTTGACCTAAATCTTGGCGTTATTGCACAGCAAATAGCAGAAAGCTGTCCTGAGGTAATAACTATTTTTCAGGAAGCAAAAGAAGCAACTGAGACAGAACCTGCCCAAGAGGAACGCTTAGGAGTCAAAGAGCAGCAGATGCACTGGATGGCAATTAAAGCCTTGCAAGAAGCAATCGCCAAGATTGAAACCCTAGAAACAAAAGTTGCATCCTTGGAGGCAAGTTCATGAGCACCATCAAAGTAAACAATATCGTCACACCTAATAACGGTGAAAGCGTCAGTATCACCACGGGTGGAGCGCAGCGCGTCACTGTTGACAGTACGGGCAGAGTGTTGGTTGGAACGACCAGTGCATCTGGTAGCAACAAACTTCAGATTAATAGCGACGCAACCATCAACTCGCTAACAGTTGGCCGTGGTGCGGGTAATGTTTCGACTAATACGGCGGTTGGTAATAATGCTTTATATAGCAATACTACTGGCCTTAACAACGTTGCATCTGGTTCTCATGCTCTCTATTCCAACACTACTGGTTCTAACAACACAGCTAACGGATACCAAGCTCTTTATAGCAACACTACTAGTGGCAGTAACACAGCAAGTGGCATGCTTGCGCTTTACACAAATACTACCGGTCAGAAAAATTTAGCCAGTGGTTATGCTGCACTCTATAAAAACACCACTGGTAGTGAAAATACAGCATGTGGTAAGCAAGCACTATACGAAAATACTACCGCTTCTCACAACACAGCAGTTGGCCATGAAGCGCTGCGCCTTAACACCACTGGTGCAGAAAATACAGCTACCGGATATCAAGCTCTCCGTGCCAATACAACTGGTGTTAAAAACACAGCTACCGGATTTAAAGCTCTCCTGACTAACACCACTGGGATACACAATAGTGCCCACGGACGACTAGCACTTGGACTTAATACTACTGGTAGTAGCAACGTAGCTAACGGATATGCATCTCTTTATACCAACACTACTGGTACTAATAACGCAGCAACCGGTCTAGGTGCGCTTCAGAATAACACTACCGGCAGCAACAACGTAGCTAACGGATGGCATTCTCTTTACACAAACAGTACTGGTGTTAATCACGTAGCTATTGGACGTGAAGCTATGGCTCTAAACACTACTGGTAATAGCAGCGTAGGTGTTGGACCATATGCGCTGTATTACAACACAACTGGTAATAACAACACTGCTTTTGGAGCACAAGCTCTATTTAACGTCAGCACTGGCTCAGGCAATATTGGCATAGGCCCACTAAATAGCAGCGGCAGTTATGCACCAGTATTTGATGCAACAACACATAGCAACCGTTACATTGCAGGTCATGCATCAATCAGCCATGCCTACGTCAAAGTATCTTGGACCGTTACATCAGACGAACGCGATAAGATGAACTTTGCTCCAGTACCTCATGGTCTGGACTTTGTTAATCAACTCAAGCCTACTGCCTATCAATTCAAGGTAGACCGTGACACTGAAACACCAAATGGTGATGTACGTTATGGCTTTAAAGCGCAAGACATTCTTGCCTTAGAAGGTGACAACCCTGTCATTATTGACACCGAAGATGCTGATCACCTCAAGTACAAAGGTGAGCATCTTGTGCCT
>VMHT01041576.1_pt1 | contig 16647 bp, 15 predicted proteins | sample 4693611 | NCBI WGS metagenome assembly VMHT01 (sample SAMN12280063, study PRJNA550983) | marine metagenome | isolation source: seawater sampled from same location over 5 years 0.02-0.2 micron viral filtrate | place: USA: collected off the coast of southern California halfway between the port... ... | reverse complement strand
CCATAATCGACGAGGTACAGAGGCTAAACCGTCACGCTGACCTACCAACACCTTAAACAATTAGAAAAATAGCCATGTAATATAGTGATGAATGTACTTCAAAATGTAATGCAAATCATAGACAGTATATCTGATAAAATCCCTGAGAACGTCTACCTATCCCTCTGTAACGAATTAAAGAAACTTTACGCTTTCATCCCCGATAAAATTAGACCAGCCCTCTCTAGAACAAATAGTGCCGCCAACGTACCCTCATCATCACCTGCGAATGGGTATTGGTTTCGATAAAACACCTAAGTTAGAGATTTGAGTCGTAATAAAATAAACTGAAATGGAAAGTGTTCAAAAACTTAGCCATATCGAACACGTCTTAAAGCGTCCAGACTCCTATGTCGGTCCAGTAGACGCTGTTCGGGAACCCTATTGGGTGCTCAATGGTAAAAAATTCAAAAAGACCACAACTAAATACAGCCCGGCTTTACTCAAAATCTTTGACGAAGTACTCGTCAACGCCATCGACCGGAACTCCATGTACCCCAAACAGGTCACGTCGATTTCTATCAACGTCGACAAAAATAGTGGTATGGTCACCATAGACAACAACGGTCCTCTCGGAGGACTCGTCATTCAAAAAAACCAAAAAGAAGATGTGTGGAATCCCGAACTCGTGTTTGGTCACCTGCTCACGAGTACCAACTACGACGACTCTCAAAAGAGAATTGTCGGGGGCCGTAATGGATATGGAGCCAAATTAGCGAACATCTACAGTAAGTGGTTTTCGGTCATCATCAAGGATCCAGAAACCAAACAGGAATATTCCCAAGAATGGTTCGACAACATGTCCACGTGCTACCCACCAAAAATGAAAAAATTTAACGGTGCTACTGCATCTGTCTCCGTTTCTTTCAAACCTGACTGGTCTAGGTTTGGAATGAAGGATATGGAAAATGGTATCTATACTATCATGGAAAAGCGTGTTTGGGATGCGAACATCTGTACTTCAGCGAATTGCAAAGTGAAGTTTAACGGTGAAGCACTTCCAAAACAAACCTTCGAAGCTTATGCGAAAATGCATGACGGAGTTGACAACGTGTATTCTGCTACGACTGACCGTTGGGCTGTTTGTATCGGACCGTCCGAGGATGGAATGGAACAGGTTTCATTCGTAAATGGGATCTGCACTACCAAGGGTGGTACGCACGTTGATCATGCGGCTTCATTGGTTGCTTCTGGAATTATCGACGAGATGGCAAAAAAGATCAAGCTCAAACCCCAACAGGTAAAGGCTACCTTTCGCATATTCGTCCGGACGACTCTCGAGAATCCAACCTTCTCGAGTCAGGTGAAATCTGAATGCACACTCAAGGCGACCGATTTCGGATCAAAGTTCGAGATGCCTAAAACCTTCGTAAAAAACGTTTTGAAGACCGGTATTTCCGATGAGCTCACAGCTCTTTCAAAATTTAAGGAGATGAAAGAACTCGCCAAGACTGATGGTGGTGCACGAAAGTCTAAGATCACTGGTATTCCCAAACTTGATGATGCAAACAAAGCTGGTACATCTCATTCTAAGAAATGTACACTCATCGTCACGGAGGGTGATTCGGCTAAGACCCTAGCGGTTGCTGGTCTCTCTGTGGTTGGAAGGGACCATTACGGTGTATTTCCACTTCGTGGTAAATGTAAAAATGTCCGAGATGCTTCTGTGGCACAACTCACAGGAAATCAGGAGTTCAATGACCTTAAGAAGATCCTGGGTCTCCAACAGGGGAAAGACTATAAAGATGTTTCAGAGCTTCGATATGGTCGTCTCATGATCATGACAGACGCAGATAACGACGGTTCACATATTAAGGGTTTAATTCTCAACATGATTGATTACTTCTGGCCCAGTCTCCTCGAGTTGGGATTCGTCGTATCGATGGTCACCCCGATTATCAAGGCTTCTAGGGGTAACCAAACCAAGTCATTCTATACGGATTCTTCATTCCGTACATGGTACGGGGATGGTCAACCGGGTTGGCGGATCAAATATTACAAGGGTTTGGGTACCTCAACTTCCGTGGAGGCTCGAGAATATTTCAAAATTATCCAAGATCTCACAGTCAAGTTTGATACAGATGTGATGTCTGATAAATCTATTACTTTGGCTTTTGACAAGAAAAAGGCTGATGATCGAAAGACCTGGCTTCTTGAAAGCACAGCAAAAGACCCCAAGGAGCTAGAGGTTCCTTATGGTAATGTGAAACAGTTGAGCATCACCGACTTTGTTCACAAGGACCTGGTAAACTTCTCATTGGCTGATTTGAAGCGTTCGATCGCCCACGTGGCTGATGGTCTCAAACCATCTCAACGAAAGGTTATGTATTCCTGTTTTCAAAAGAATTTGACTGCTGAGATGAAGGTGGCACAATTGGCTGCCTATGTAGCTGAAAAGTCTGCTTATCATCACGGTGAAGTTTCTCTCGCTGATACAATTGTGAAGTTGGCCAACGACTACACGGGCTCCAATAATATCAATCTTCTTGAACCATGTGGTCAGTTCGGAACCCGCTTGATGGGTGGTAAAGATGCATCTCAAACGAGATATATCTTTACAAGGCTCTCAAAGGAGACTCGATCTCTCTTCGACCCCAGAGATGATGCAGTACTTACCTATCTTGACGATGATGGGCGAGCAATTGAACCCGAGTATTATATGCCTGTTCTACCCATGGTACTTGTGAATGGAACTGAAGGTATAGGTACAGGTTTCAGCTGCTACGTACCACCTTTCAACCCAGAGGACATCAAGCAAAACATTCTCAATTTCACACGTGGAAAAGAGATGACCAGAATGAAACCGTGGTTCCGTGGGTTTAAGGGGACAATCTCAGAACAGGACGATGACTCATGGGTGGCTCAAGGTGTTTGGGTGTGTATCGGAAAGACGATCAAGGTGACTGAACTTCCACCGGGTCGATGGACACAAGATTACAAAGAACACCTCGATACCCTAGTTGAAAAGAAGATTATCAGTGGTTTCACGAACAACAGTACAACTGAGAATGTCGATTTTATTATCCAAGATTACAACGGCAAAGACGCTGTGAAGGATCTTAAACTGGAGAAGACTATCAGGTGCTCAAATATGCACTTATTTCATCCTACGAAGGGTATATGTAAATATAACAGCGCGGAGAAGATACTCACTGACTTCATCGGTCTTCGTATGGATTACTATGTGAAAAGAAAGAATAGGCTCATCGAAGTTACGAAGAGAAAGGCTGAACTGTGCTCCAGGCGCGCACGGTTCGTTAAGATGGTGATAGAGGGTGACATAGTGATATTCAGACGTAAGAAGCATGATCTAGAGACTCAACTGTCTACACTGTTTCCTAAGGTTGATGACTCATACGACTATCTCTTACATACGAAGACAATTGATTATACAGAGGAAAGGGTAAAGGCTCTATTCGACGAATGGAAAACTCTCAACGAAGAACTTAATTCACTCAAAGCTATTGGGTATGTTGACATGTGGAAAACTGACCTTAAAAAATTGTGAGCAATAGATAAGTATGGACCTCAAAGGTCCCGATACCGGTTCTGTTCTGGCTCTTAATGCGATAGGTAAACAGGACACGTTCCTATTACACGATAGCCCAACACATTCCTTCTTTAAATATGAACCTACACAACATTCAAACTTTACGAAATATCATAAAAGCGTCACCGTCTCTAAACCTTCTAACGCGTCGACCACCTGGCCATTCGGTGAAACTATAAAAGTTACATTAAATCCACAGAACATGGGTGACCTCCTTAGTAACATGTATGTTCATCTCGAGTTTCCCAAAGTTGAATCGAATGCCAATATCGCTGACCAGATAGGCCGTCATGTGATAGAAACAGTGACAATGCGCGTGGACGAGTTAGAGCTCGAAAAGTATCACGATGACTGGGGTATGATATACGATGAATTGTATTTAGATGCATCTGAAAAGAGGACAAAACGATACACTCTCAACCGTAATCAATCAGAAGGTACTTCGTCTGCAAACGATGCTACTTTATCTAGATACCCATCACAGTTGATGATACCTATACCTCTTTTCTTTTCACGTAAGTATGAGGGAGATGAATACGCTTCAAATTCACCTAACAGACCCTATTTTCCTACGTGTGCCATTCACAAACAAAAACTAGAGTTTGAGATAAAGTTTAGACCGAGTACGTTCTTCACGAATAATCCAAGTTTCTCACCTCTCACATTGGACAAATTCAGTCTAATAACAGAAGAAATTACCGTATCGGCACAAGAAAAGTCATATTTGACCACGAAGCAACAGGTCCTAATTACCGATGTAGTGAATAAACATCCAACATTGGAAACGGAGATAGGTGAAAATAATGTTAAATTACAACTTGTTCCCAGTATACCAGTGAAAGCTATGTTTTGGTTTTTACGACGCAAAGATTTCGAGGATGAGAGTGAACATGGTAGTCCTTCGAATCTAGGTACGGGTGATACAGATGTCCTCGAGCGAAAGTTTGAAAATAGATATAACTTCTCAACATCAAATACGTATGGACTTAGTTCGGAGTTTTTTAACCCCGTACAACAGACGGCTAAAATATTCATTAACGGTCAGGATTTGCCAAATATAAATAATCCCGATCATGTTTTCTATAAGTACGTCGTACCGTATAATAGTAGATTATCTAAGCCCGATAGAAATATTTACACGTATGCATTCGCGATGAATCCGATTAATGTGGAACCATCGGGAAGCCTGGACTTCAGTAAATTAAATTCAGATCGAACTATTCTTGATATTTCACTCACCCCCAATTTGACAAACGTCTACACACTCAACATGTATTACGTCGGGTATCAGACATTTCTCTTCGACAGGGGGTTCATGTCTGGTGTAGGTATGTCTGCGGATAGATACATACCCGAAATGCCCGAATCTCTTATTCCCAGGTCTCCTAAAATTCCTCCCGGGTATGGTAGGCCTAAGCCTTCTGGAGTCGAAGGGTATTCCCTTTCATAAATAACGTATCGTGATGATTACGAATGTAATCCACGATATTATTCTTAATACACCATCGGATGAAATTCAGCTGTGCAACAGTCGTATGAATTTCCTCAGATGTATCCGGTAGTTTATAGATTATCTTCTCTGTTCTACAGAATGGGTCGAATAGTTTTTTTGAATATCCGTCTAAACTTGACTTATACGCGCAATGAACACTAAAAATTTTTCCATCCTTCGTTTCATATGATAGGTTATTCTTTTTAGAGTAATTAGTAATAAACCATTCCAGGTTTCGCAGGGATATACCCCCACTTTTTGTTAATAGTTCAACGAGCGTAGCTTTATTCTCTGATTTTGCATAAAATGAGTTAATAGAATTTAGTAGAATATCTGATTTGTTCATTATTAATATAAGGGAGGTAAATCTCTAAGTTCATCTTCGGGTGGGGGGCTTCTCGATTCCGGCGTTCCTGGAAATCCTCCACTCCCGGCACCCGCGAGTATACAAGTACCCGCACTACTCATGTCAACTCCATGCGGAACCGTGTCAGTATCAATTGCACCAAAACTAATCACCCTGCCTTCTGGGGGCTTAGACTTGTAACACGATTTACAATATCCATCTAAACCATTGATAGACTTGTTTCCACATGGTCGACCATTCTTTCTCTTTCCAATGCATTTATCATCACCAAACACCCGTGCAATTATTCTACGAACACGAACAGGCTCATGCTTTAAAAGTTTGAACTCTGAACATAGCTGATTAGAAGCTTCGAGTATATTAGTCCTCATTTCTTCTTTGTGCTTTTCCTCTATCTCTTTTACCATCTTTTCTATTTCTTTTAATCCTGCACGCTGAGAATTGACAACCCCGAGAATTACTTCACTCATATTCTATTATGGATCCTTTTTTTTAAATATATCACTGATCATGGTAGGTTGTTTCGGATCAGCTTTCTTACGAGGTTTTTTAGGTGGTTTTGCACGCATTAGTAGTTCTCCGAAAATATCATCCCTCGCATTTTCAAACAGTGGGTCGAGTAAATCACATACAGGGTTTAAAAACTTGTTCAAAAAATAATACGGATAATCGACCGGAAGCTTGTGGTCCCTGGCGTATACCGGATCTTCCGACTTCTCAAATGCACGGGCCTTCGGGTCACCGGTGTTGATAAGAATATATGGTACTCTATCTCCGGATTGCGGCTCGGATCCCGGTTGTCGGTCTCTCATTTTTCGAACCACTTGTACGTGCGCTTGGCTGATATTTGCAACCTCATCACTGGTGACAGATACACTTTCTCCTTTCACTTTATATGAATCAGAAAGAGACTGACTTAGTATAAGTTTCTCATTCGGAACATCTCCCTCGAGTAACTCGACCGCTCTTTTTCGAGCAAGAGCCTTGGGTGCGTCCGTACCGTTACTGTCGAGAACTACATCTAGTAACTCTTTACACACTTCTCTCATATAAGGAGTATTATCACGACGAACAAGTTGCAAACCTTTTACATCTATATAATCCATATTCATTTCTCCATCCTTACCCTTTGTCCATAGTTTCGCGGCATATCTCTTCTTACTGTAAAGGAAATACGGGCAGTACACTTTCTCAAGTTCCAAATTATTAGGAGCCTTAAATAACTTTGTACACTCAGCGGCAGCGCGTTCACCAAGTTCCCAACTATACTCGATGGCTTCATTACCAGTCCTACCTTGTACGTCAAATTCGACCATGACCGAATCCGTGTCTCCGTACCTCACCTTGGCCCCGGGAAAGTGCTTTTCTACATAGCTCTTTGTGTCGTCAATCATATTTCTACCCTTCATCGTAGTTGTCGATGCAATAGCCACGCAGGGAAGAATACCCCTTGATGCTCCGGTAAATCCGTATACACTGTTCATACTGATTTTGTACGCCAACTGCTTACCATTATACATTTGTTTCATTGCACCGGTAGCTTTGGCCATATCTTTCTTTGCTTGTTTTCGAAACGCTTTCAGTTCTTCCAAAATACTTGGTAAAATACTTGGAACATTTTGTGCGAACGTGTGATCTCCGAATGTTTCGTATTCAACTCCGGGTAAATTTTTGTATTTAGGGTCCATGACGAGTGTTGAGTAACAGAGATTATGCGCCATCATGATACTTGGATATAGACCTTCAAAATCCAGGGCTGTGATAGGTGTATAATATGCACCAGATTGTGCTTCGAGTACAGTCGCCCCTACGTATCCAGTATTATCCGTATGACCATAGTCATACGTAGGCACCTTAAATTTCATTTCTCGAGCCTTTTTCGTAAGCTGACTGAACACTTTAATCTGCTGCCCACGCTCCACGAGATAACTGAGTGGTACCCAGGTAGCCTTGGCCATCTCTAAAAGATTAATGAACGTACACAACTTTGAAATAAGGCGGTGTGGGAGGAGTGTATCCTTTATACAATATTCCGCAACCTCTCGAAGCTTTACAGGATCTTCTTCCTCGTATCGACGAAACATTTCTTTTGGAGCCATATCAATCTTGTTATCCCCGAGATACAATTTCGATACGTTGTCTAGTTTATACGAATCCAGTTTATATTCACGCTTTACTTCATGAAATAGATCAAAGATAAATCTACCAGGCATAGGGACAAGCTTCAACTCGTTATCTCCGAGAGCGCTCGAGGAAAGCTTTTTACGCACGAGGTCACATACATGTGTTTTCAATTTACTCATTTTGAAGAAAGATAGAGGACAAGACATCAAATGTCCACGCTCGATAATATACTCAAGATCAAATCCAAATATATTCCAGCCAGTAATCACGTCTGTATCCTTTTCGACGAGATAGTTTGAGAACCTGATCAACATATCTTTTTCACTAGGAAACCACTCGATAATCGAATCGTCGTCCAGGTTTTTATCAGTTTCTTTGTAACACAAACATCTCTTCTCAAACGGCTCAGTTTCACCAAAACGTACGAGTGATATAGCAATTTGAAAACATGCATCATTTCGCACACTAGGATTTGGAAACTTTCCAGTCGAACTATAACATTCGATATCGACCGACGCTATCACAAAGGGTGCAGATTCGGGGTTATCTACGGGTTTTAAGTCTTTCCAAGACTTACAGTACAAATCAATATCCACATTCGCAAAGTCAGCACGCTCGCAGTTATCACCCGTATCCACCCAACCCGTAGATTGAATATTAGATCGGTGCATGAATCTCAGAACAGGATCCAGATTCGCTTCGTATAATCGTAACTGGCTTACGTGCAATGTTCTATCAATATCGGTGTCTAGTTTTTCCAGGGTTTTTCTCAATACCGCCACATCCTGTACAGCCCGATTTTTTGCCGCTTCATCGTTCTGTTTTTCTACAGATGACTCAGCTAGTAACAGCCTGTGGTCTATTTCTTTCCGTTCCCGTTCTAATTTTTTAAGTGATGCATGAGTTGTTCTCCTCAGCTTACTACTTATAAATCGTCGCGATTGGAGATCTTTGCACGTTATCTGTATAAACGTTCTAGATTCCCCATTCTGAAACCCTTCCATATCTTTAGACCTCAGGGATCCACAGTTTACAATGTCCGGACACGTGTCTTTGACGTACTCGATCACTTTCTTAGTGTCGAGTGTATCAGGAAGCTTCATGAAAAAGTAGGGTTTGAACGGCGTCGTCACGCAGACGGAGTGACCATCCTGAGTCTTTCCAAACATCCTGATTAAATGCTCCTCATCTTCGTCACGTGCATCCCATGTCAGGACTTGAAATTGTACCATACTTCGTTATAGAGCTAAATTTTTAATATCATATATTAGTAAAATGTCAGCTGCTTTGATTGACCTCGTGTCTAAGGGAGCCCAGGATGTGTTCATCACTGGCTCGCCTCAAGTTTCATTTTTCCACCAAAATTATAAGAGACATACCAATTTTGCGCTCAAGCCGGAACGTCTCGATTATGTGGGAACCTTTGCCGGTGGTAATGAAGTCGTGATTCCTCTGCGCACTAAGGGTGATCTGTTAAGTTACGTCTGGGTTGAGGCCACAAACATCGGGACCGGTGGCGCGAACAACACTTCCGGTTTCTTTAGCAAGAATGACACCAGCACGACCGAGTTTTCTCTTTGGATTGGTGGTCAGGAAGTGTGCCACCTCGACTCCCTTTTTATTCAGGGTGTCCACAATTTACTCTACAAACAGGATGGCGCCAAGGCCACTTGCGCCGTGACTCTTGATGAGGTTTCTGATAACGCCAAGGGAACTAGTACGGGTGCCGATCATTATATCATCCCTTTCTTTTTCTCCGCGGATTGGACTAAATCTCTTCCTCTCACCGCACTCCAGTTCCATCAGGTCGAATTACGTATTAAGTGCCGCTCCGGATTTACCCCGGTGTCTACCCCCAAGGTCTACGGGACGTACGTGTACCTCGATACGGAGGAGCGCCAGATGGTCGTCGAGCATGAGCATGAGATCCTCATCACCCAGACACAGTTTCAACCCATGTCTAAGGATGATGTTGACGTCGATCTCACGTACTTCAACCACCCCTCTAAGGCTATCCACGTCGTCTCTTCTGAGGCTGATAACGATCAATGGGATACTAACTTCACGTTCGACCGGGCTTCTCTCTACATTAACGGTACTACCCTCTTCGAAGAAATGTCTCCCATTTACCATCACAACGTTGTTCCGGAGATGCACTGCACATCCCTCCCTTCGTCGACTCTCAGCACCGTGTCTACGTTCACGTGGCCTTTCTGCTTAAAATTGAATGCTTCTCAGCCTTCAGGGTCGTTAAATTTCAGTAGGATTGATAATGCGAAGTTGAACCTTACCGGTGGGGTCAGGAACGGAACCATCGTGCGTGCGTATACCGTCAATTACAACATATTAAAGATAAAAGACGGTATGGCAGGAGTTGCGTTTGCTAACTAAATAGTCGTGTTAAGTTTTTTATTTATGTTTAACCAGAAGAACCAAAACCGCGTGTACCGCGTTCAGTAGACACGATTTCGTCTACAATCTCGATTACAGGGGTTTCACACCTCTCTACTATAAGCTGGGCGATCTTATCCCCAGGTTTAATATGAAACGTTTCATCTCCATGATTAAACAGGATCACCTTGAGTTCACCTGTATAATCAGGGTCAATAACACCAGCACCAGTTTGAATGCCGTTCTTAACAGCGAGACCGGAGCGAGGAGCGATGCGACCGTAGCAGCCGATGGGAACCGTAGCAGCGATTCCGGTACTCACTATACCCCTAGCTAGAACGGGAATTTCAACATCGACGATACTGTAAAGGTCGTATCCAACAGAGGCACTCGATCCAGATCGTTCGGGAATAATCGCATCAGGTGAAAGGCGTTTGATAAGTAGCTTGGAATCCATCTTTTGTTAGTATACGCAGGATAACTTTAAATGTCTACATATAACAAATGGATGGTATACTCGTTGCCTTATTAATGATATTTACGACACTTATATTCGGATTCATATATGCGAATATGTTTGATCCAGAAGAGTTTGGATTTACAGAATCTTCAACCGATCCATGGTACTTCGCTTTTACCACGATGAGTACAGTTGGATACGGTGACTTTAGCCCGAAAACTGACCGAGCTAAGAGGATGGTCATGTTCCACCATGCACTTCTTATCATGGAAGTCGGTGTTTTCATGGCGTGGATGGCAAAGAAAATGTACAAACCTCGTAACATGAATTTTAAAGTAGTATAAAAAGTACTCGCGTTAAATATGTAAGATGAACACAATACGCATTGGTCCGGCGTTAAGACGTATAACCCTTTTACAAAATCATATACAGCCACAATCTACTATTAGCCTTTCAGAAAATCTACTATTCGACGATAAACGTGCAAAAAGACATTTATACGACATATTACCAGATGACGCCCCGGAATATCCGAATGCGTACGGTATGGAAATTCGTGTCGATCACGATGCACGGACTGTTCTTTTCAAAACGGAAACAATGTCTGTATACGAAAAGATAACCGTATTTATGTCTCAAAAACAAAAATTACGATACATGTATCCCGATTATCAATTTACGGAAAAACACACTTAATATTATATCAGGAAAGTATATGTGTTTAGACTTTTTATTTAAAAAACGCTATAAGAGACTATCAGATGCATACACACATCCTTTCGACTGTTCATGTGAATTATGTGGCTCTGTATTTTCCGATATGCAGGGTTTGATAAACCATATGGGATACCATTCAACGGAACAGGTCAACACTTGTATTAAGAGAGGGTATGATACCGTTCGCTGTAACACGTGTTGGTCTACATTTAACACAGTCGCTTCTATGGAACGTCATTCATGTGCACAGAAAAGAGATCCAGTCATTAGCGGACTTTCTCCTATCATGAGTCGTTCCAATAGCTTAGAATCCATCATTATTCATGATGATTCCCCGGTTTAGGTGCAACAGTCCAATTACCATCTAGAAGAGACTGGCGAATTTCCCAATCAGTCAGTTTTACAGTTCTCATGGGGGGAGTAATGAGCGCCCCTTTATTTACTACCCTGCAGTGGTATCCACCAACACTGCACGCGTGGTTCAGTTCGAACCTTGACGCATACTGGATATAAGGTGAATAGGAATCCATATTAGCTTCCAGAAGCGTTTTGTACCTATACGCGTCGTCAAATGTTACGAACGCTACGATAAAGTGTCGGGGGATATCATCTGTATCTGTATCCGTAATAGAATAAATTCCTTCTTCATGTCCAGCTTTATGAAATGCTAAGACATGAAAAAGATCGTGATTAGAAACTTTTTCGAGTACTGTACTGTTGCTATAATCGAGTGCATAGTAACTCTTGGCTGCGGATTTTTTAACCTTAGGCTTGAAGCGGAAGGGGGTGGGTCGAAAGGCGGGTTGTCTGAGTGCGAACATCTTTACTTAAATATTACAAATCTACGTGACGACTTAGGTTCATTTCAATTTAGTTTCCATCCAAGTTCTATAGTTTTCACCGTAATCTACGAATAACTCTTCACCTTTGGTAATTTTTCTCGTTGTGTAGTAATGCACACATCCGTTTCTCGCACTTCCCTTTTGCTGATGACGTATGTTAATGATTGAATTTTCTTCTTTACCCACCGGAGAATTCACATATCTCAATGGATTATTTTCGATGATCGGTTTAGCATCGACGTGTCTTTCTACTGAATATGGTCGGCCAAATATATCTTTATGTTCCGACTCAACTCGCCACGCATACATCGGATCTTCTGGCTCGTTGTTAACCATAACACCATAATAGCGACCCAAGTCAAGTCCTGTGGGTATGTCCCGTGTCGCAAATGCTCCTAACCCCGCGCCGGGTCTCGTGGATTCCTTGATCTCTAATAAATGGAAGTTTCGCTTTTCGCGTCGTGATTTTAAATTACTACAAACTATCATAAACACTATCAATCCCACGCATAACGCGATCGAACCACGTACATATGATATCATCTAAAGTATAGGAGCATTTTATTATCAATGTATAAATCTGTTCTCGGATTTATTGAAGATGAAGCTGTGTGCATGACATATAACGGACCTAACACGTACGGAGTTACTTCTCATCCTCAGTCTTCTCAAAAGCCTCGTCACCGAACGTATCTTGAAGCAGTTGTAGCATTTCTTCGGAAGTTTTGAGTGATGACTGAGATGAACGAAGATTCCATTTAGCGAGTCTCTCGAGTTTTGCATTCACTTGTTTATACCTTTCGACCTCTATTTCCATCTCCCTAATTCTTTCAGCGCCTTTACTGAGTGCCCTGTTTGCGATTTCTTCTTGTGAGGGATGTGCGTACACATGTTGACGCCAGTGTCTATTACGCTTCTTATTATTTGCAGCCTTTGCTATCCGAGCTTTTGCCTGCTCAGCGGGGGTCTCAAAAACTGGAACACGGGACGACGGTACCTTAGAACATGTGATGGTAAACATTTTGTATTTATTCAACGGCTCTACGCTTTAATACTGATTACGCTGCACCCAATCTTGCATTTTTCCTACGCTCCAAATGAGACTCATGATGGCCGCGCCGTTTTTGAAAGTCTCATTTAGGGTGTTCATGTTTGTATATTTTATGTATTGGGGGTTTACTTAAGTCCTAATTCTCTCCATATATTCACACGGGCATTTATCAGTTTTTTAGACGCACTCGAATTGTTTCGCTCTCCTTCGTTCAGTAGCTTCCTTATGTTATCTAATTCTTGGTTATCTAAAGATTTCGAATAGGTCTTATTAAGCTCCTGAACGATCTTCATAACACTTTCGACGGATCCTACTAACTTTACAGCCGTATTCTTATAAAGACGATTCAATAAAGCAAACATATTTCTCTTAGTCGTCTGCAACGCAAATGTCTTCTTAAAATCCAACTTTCTCGTGTTATTAGTCTTAAACGACCTGGCTATTAGCTTTAATACATCGATCTCCGTAGAACCCTCTTTGAAAATGTACCTGAAATTTTGGAAAAAGTAATTTCCATCTATGTTCTCATCGCCATCATTTTCTATCTTCTGAGGCACACCACTACTATCAAAGTATATTGCTTCATACTTAGATTTATCGAGTAAAGTATACATCTCCGAATAATCGAAAGCGGATTTGTTTAACGTGTATGCTTCTATCATCGTTTCTATCATCGAGTTTGTGTTCTTTATAGTGCTCGTTTCCGTTTGACCGTGTTTACCCTTTTTGTTATGACCAGCGTTTTCTAATCCACAGTGAATACCACCGTGACGCCACGCGGTGTTACATCTATTTATTTCGTAAAAATAGTTCTGAAGATCTGCCGGCGGCATGAGTAAGGCGGGTTCCTGTCGTATGATGACCTTATCACCTTTACCACGAAAATTGTGTTTACCGACAGATGGACTTCTCGCGAACGTCATACCATTTTTACGTAGTAACATCGCATCTGCGAAATATAACACACTGGGTAACGATAAAGGTCTACCCGTATACGTACTCGATTTAACTTCATTTGAACCTAAATAATGTGACAACATAGACTGTGGTTGCACATGATGGCGAGGTCCTATACCCGTGGCGTTAACCATGTTTTTAGGATAATATCGTCTGTTTCTACTTCTCATGAGTTCAAGAATTTTTAGCGAGTTATTAGTCGGCATGTTAGACGCCCTGAATAACTGACTCAATTGTTTATGTTCAAAATCATTCGATTTCAATATGTTCTGTAGTTTGAGTAAGAAATCATTCGTTTCCTTGAACGCCTCTATGAGAGATTTAAAATTCACATTGAAGTACTTCTCGCGAAAGGACTTCATGAATGGAGGATTTATGGTAAACACCTCTCCACCCGAAGCCGATGTGGTACTTTCGTTTTGGAATTCCACAAAAGTCGGTATTTTAAGCCAGCGCGCCCCTCTTGTCCTAAGAGATTGGAGTTTAGCTTTCATGTCTAGCCAAAGTCTACGGGATAAAATCCCCTTTAAACTACCATACGTCAAAGGATTCTTCTTTTCGTTCTTTATAAAGTATGCATTGTCTATGACCCTCTCCGTAATAGAAGAATCTACGAGCAAGAGTAAGTATGATGTAGCCCGTCCAACTCTACACACGTAATTCATTATCTTTAAAAAATTCGAAAACTTGTTTGCATTTCTCGCTCCCCTGAGTTGTATCTCCATCTTATCCACAAAAACCCTGTTCACTTGTTCATCGGTCAAACTCGAAGAAATGTCTGATCCTAAGATAACATGTCTCTGGTTCACGATGGCTAAGTATAATTGATAGATATCCATCAGGTCTTCTGTAGTCATCATCATCTTTTTAGCCGACTGCTGTCGTCTCGAACCAGTCGATGGTCGGATCGTGGACCTCGCTACCCCTCTCGTCGCCGCCGGGGTCATGGATTTAGATGTTTTAGAAGCCTGATCAGTTTTACGACGCACCGACTGTGTCTTTAGTTTTCGACGCACCGACTGTGTCTTTGGTTTTGAATTTCGGGGCGTCGCCTTGGTCGCGGGAGCAGTAGTGAAGGAAACGCGAGCCGATTTGGCGGGTGGTGCATTATTAGTGTTGGTATTAGTGTCAGTGTTCATATTACTCAAAGGACCTGTCGGAGACCGTTCCCTCTTAGTCCTCGGTTTAAAGGGGGTACTTCGAGGAGCGGTTCGTGATACCGTTCTAGAAGACATCTATTATCACCTGAGATTTTATTCCATAAACTTCTGGGGTAGCTTCTTATATAAGTCCGCCCAACTCAAAACACTTATGTCATCTCTCGTACACCATTCATATTCCTCACCGTTGTACCCTGCAAAGTGAAAGGCATCCATGTTCCAATGTTTACATATACCACACGTCGTATCACTGTCGTCTATGATCGTATCGAGATTAAGGGCGTGACATATATCGTATTTCTGTATTTCATAAGTCGTAAAACTATTCGTCAAAATAACATCATCAAATACACCCGGAAAATGAAAATTTAACCAGTCTTCGGTCTTCTCTCTAACACAGTCGTGACGACCAGTGACGACATACATCTTATCTACGTACGGTCGCATAAGTCGAAGAACTGCCTGAGAAGAATCGATAGGCTGGAGTGCATCGAAAACCTCGGAATCATAAAATTCTCTTACCATCTTCCGGGATTGGGGTTCTGTTATTTCAAACATTTCTCGGTACACGTATCTACATTTTTCAGTTGGCATTTTTAACTTTTTAAACTTAGCCATGGGTCTAACAAACGGTACGAGAACTTCATCAACGTCAATAGCAATTCGATTCATTTACATATTTATAACAATTTATTCATAGTCTCTAATCGCAATCCCGATCGGGAACCTGGGAACATTCTTATCTGTCAGGTTTTGGAACCGAACTGTGAGCATCTTACCGATGAACTGGTCCCTGTTCGCATACTTGTATTCACGATCCTCCAATGTACCCTCGGGACGAGCATTGAAGACCTTACCTTCCTCGGTCTTACATGTCCACACGACACAGTTTGCATCTCGACCATGACCCGTGGTAGCTCCGATAATCTCATATTCCTCGGTCTGGAAATCCTTGTGCTTGAGAAGATAGTTGCTTCGCTGTCCAACTTCATACACACTGAAGCGATCACGAATCATGGTACCTTCATGTCCTTCTGCAACGTGTTTCTTATGCATGGGGGGAAGATCCTTCTTGGATTTTACGAGTGTCGTTTTGACATATTCGTAATGAGGATTATAGATAGAATCTTTGACGTACTCCCAGCGTTGCTCGAACGTCATCTTATCCCTAGCGAGGGCTTCGGCTCTGAGATCAAAGAAATCAAACACATGGAACTTGAGCTTCAGGGGGTCAGTCTTGAACGTGCTCGTAAGTTCCTCGAATGTAAGATTGGGGTCAAACGCCTCTCCGTCGACGTATTGACCAACCTCAAGTCCCTTACCAAGAACCTCAGTTCCGGGGATGATCTTACCGGTTCTTGAGATACCACCATCTTTAGAAACCAGAAGACGAACACCGTCGAGTTTGGGTTGCACGTAAAATGGTTCGGAGATGTACTTCTTGCGATCTTCCCATTTATTCGCCAGCATAGGAAGAACTGCGGTAGCCTTGGTGTT
>VMHT01185497.1_pt1 | contig 16654 bp, 7 predicted proteins | sample 4693611 | NCBI WGS metagenome assembly VMHT01 (sample SAMN12280063, study PRJNA550983) | marine metagenome | isolation source: seawater sampled from same location over 5 years 0.02-0.2 micron viral filtrate | place: USA: collected off the coast of southern California halfway between the port... ... | reverse complement strand
TATTCACATACTAATGATACTGGAGTTGATATAAATGGAAACGGTCAGTTTGATCCTGGATACATTTCCGCAGATGGTGGAACACCTGGATATGGATACAAGTATGATTTTCAAACTGCTCTTTCAGATGATGGTACAATTGTATTACCACCAAATACGTCAAATCCAGCAGTTTTTGAATTAAAGAATCCAAATCAAAACATACAAGGGAGAGTTAGATAATGCATCATTTTATTTTTCCATCACAAGACACTTGGGTTTCAAGTGGTTCATCAACTATAGATGGTGAGTCTTTTAAAGACCAAAACTTTGGAAGAGACCAAATACTTGAAGTCAAAAAAGAATTTTTTAATAGTTCATTTAATTATCCAACAAGAGCATTAGTTAATTTTAGTGGAACTGAATTTACTGAATTATCTAAATCGGTATCGGATGGAACAATACCATCTAACGCTAAATATTATTTAAGATTATTTGAAGCTGAAGGTAATGCTGAACTGAACGATACATCTTACAGATTAGCTATTCAACCAATATCACAATCTTGGAAAGAAGGTAGTGGTAAGTTTAGTGACAATCCTAAAAATACAGATGGGTGTAGTTGGGAGAATCGTACAAACCCAATTGGTGGAACTGCAACAGCTTGGGTTGATGCGGGTGTTACTGTATTAACCGTAAGTGCTTCTGCTCAAAACTTTGATAATGAATCACCTGATATAAATGTTGAAGTAACTAATATGGTGAATATGTGGTTAGAAAGTAGAGAACAAAACTATGGTATGTTGATTAGATTCAATGGAACACAAGAAACTGATTCAACTCATTTCGGACATTTAAAATTTTTCTCAAGAAACACACATACGATTTACTCACCTAAATTAGAAGTAAGGTGGGATGATTCATCATTCTCTACTGGTGTATTAAATGAATTGACAATGAGTGGATTAACTGATAACTTTTTATATATGAAAGGTTTAAGGGAAAGTTATAAAGTGGGTGAACGAGTTAAGTTTAGAGTTGGTGCTAGAAAAAGATATATCCAAAAAACATTTTCTAATTCCGTTCAAACCGTAACAGGTTCATTCATAACCAATAGTAGTGGTTCATACGCAATTAAAGATGTTGCGACTGATGAGTTTATTGTTCCATTTGAAGACTTTCAAGGAACAAGTTATACAAAACTTAGTTGCGATAGTGATTCAAATTATTTCATTCAGTATTTGGATGGATTCTATCCTGATAGAGTTTATAAAATTTTATTAAAGTTAAAATATGATGATGGTCAAGAACAAGTGTTTGATGATGATTTTGAATTTATAGTTAAAAGGAAATAGTTATGCCTGAATATAATCAAGAAGAAAACAATGATTTAATAGGGGAAGAAGTTCGTAACTTTGAAACCTCTGGAAACAATTTAGAAGATTTATTAGATTTAATAGCTATCGCTTTAATAGAAAGTGAATTAGTTGACACATCTACGGTTGAAAATAATCAAAAATTTATTCGTAATGGACAATTACAATCTGATTCAGAAGGTGGTGGTGTATTAGCACTATTTCAAAAAGATATAAAAGCTAATCAAGAAGATTCAAATACATTTAATGATACTGGTGTTAATTTAGAAGAAATTGCTAATCAAATTGTTAATTTTAATAGTTTACTTATATCTATAAATCCAGGTACTGACAATAGTGTATCAATTACAATTGAAGGTGGTGGGTTAATTGGTTTAACAGATATTACAGAGTTTCTTGTACAAGATGGAACTTTTTCGAATGTAAGTCAATTCATTCCATTGTCACAACAACAATCTAATGTTGATATAGATAAGGCTAATGAATTTTTAGATACAAATATATTCGAATTATTACCAACGGGCGATGCAAGACAGCAAAGAATCATAAGATTTTTTCAAGAGTTAAATACATTACTTCCACCAAATCTACCTGAATTTGATTTAGATGATAATGGTAGGGTTGATAGAGAACAAGAAACAAATACTTGGGTAGGTGCTAACCAATATAATCAAGATAATAGTATATCATATACACAAGATAATCAAGATGGAAATATAGATGAAGAAGATGCATTTATTCATAGATTAACTGATACAGCAAATGATACAAATTCAACAAGAACTATTGAAGAAATTTATAATAGAGTTCGTCCATATTTAAGAGATATATTAGAAGAACCAATTTTACCACAAGATGATAGGCCAGAGTACGAAAATCAATCAAGTGGATATTTACAATTTAGAAATTTAAATCAAGGTATTATTATTCGTAATACAAACCAAGATTTTATTGAGGGCTTAAACCCAAGTAATTTAACTTATTTAGATACTTTAAATACTGATGGTACTGTTGCAACTAATGGTACTGGTTTTACCATTACAATGTGGGTTAAATTTTTAGATAAAGTATCAGAGGGTACATTGTTCAACTTTGGTAATCCAACAAGAGCAGAAAATCCATTTGGTTTTAAATTGGAAACTTATGTATTGAATAAAGATAACCAAAAACCCATTAGTGGTACTTGGGGTTCGTTGGATTTATCGAGACAAGATGGTTCTTCAGAACTTGGTGATACTTATTTACCAAGATATGAAAATTCAAATACTGCTCGTTATGTTAGACTTGTTGTTGAGGATAATGGGGTATTAAGAGATTCACATACTGGTATGGTTGGTTCTAGAAGAAGAGATACTATACCAATTATAGGTGGTACAGCTGATGATGATAATAATATAGCTAATACAACATTTATACCTGAAGACTTTAATGAATGGTATTTCATATGTGCTTCATTCAATCCTGCTGTTGATGAAGATGATTCATTTGTAATGAATGGAACACAAACTGACCCTACTGATCCAGCTATAGATTTAGATAAGAGTACAAACTATTGGTTAAATCACATTAATCCAATTGATGGTAGTTTTACAAACTTTTCAGGTTATGGAAACAAATGTAAAGTAGAAATCATATCACGAAGCGACTTGTTAAGAGCTCGTGGTTTTAAGGTAGATTAAGTACAATGGAAACAATATCCAGTAATTTTAAATTTGATACTGATAAACCAAAACAATCATTACTTAGAGATGATGATATATATAGTGCAATACAATTAACAGGTAGTAAATTTGTAAATTCTGAAAATTATTTAAACTATGCAAATGGTGATGGAAGAATACCATTAGGAATGTTTTTCTTTAATGAAAAAAATATTAATGAAAATTCTATAGAAATATCTAATAATAATGAAATTTTTAAAAGAGTACTACGACAGAATTTAATAAGTAATGGTTCTTGTGAAAATGTAAGAGAATATTATTATGAAACTAATAATCAATCTGTATTTACTAATTGTTTAAAACCAGATGGTGGTTGGATTTATCTAAACACTCAAGGTATAACTACCCTTGTTGGTACAGGTGATATTGATGACGGTGGTAATGGTTATGAGGAACAAGCAATCTTGAGTATCGGGATTGAAGTAGATGAAGATGGTGATTTACCCGCTCAAAGTGGAGAAAGATTAGAATTAGAAAAACATTTTTATCAAGATAATTTTCCATTAAATGACGGACAAGGTTATAGAAATTATGGTGGTTATTATCCTTATATTGCAATTGGTGAGAGTGATTTAAAAACATATTATGGGGTTGGTCCTAATGGATATTTTTCTAGTAATGTTGATACTGATAATACCGATGGTGAGAGACTATGGTTGTGGCAAGGAGTAGGTACTGAAGTATTTCCAACTATTGCAACTTGGATTCAAGATTCAAAAGCTTATTCAAATAATAGGTGTTTAATATTTAAATCACCATCATCGTGGAATATTGATGAAATGCCAACAAACACCACAGCGGATATAAATTTTATGGAAAGTTTCACTTATTCAGCTAATAGTTCAGAAGAGTTATATCACAATCAGATTGCTGATAATCAATATAGAACTTTAAATCAGGCACAAATAATAACTACTCCTTCAGATGGTATTGGTGGTTCTTTAAAAGTAAGATTTAAAATGAAAACATTAGTCAGAAATCAAGATGGAGTTACCTTTCCAGAAGTTGAAGCTGGTGTAGTATTGATGAAGAGTTATGGATTAGATCAGGGGCCTGGCCCCAACCTATATGATACATTGGGTAATTCATCCCATCAATCTGCCTATACAATTGCAAAAGGTGGATTTAACTCAAAAAAATATTACAATGGTAGTACTTTTGATGAAAAGAAAGCTTCTGATTTTGGTGGATTAGTAAATTTTAAGAATACGGAATTGGATACTTGGGAAGAAATGGAATTTAATTTTACATTAAGTGATGATATTTTCACCTATTTATCACAAGATCCAAGATCTCCACTAACATTTATTATACAATCAGGTCGGAATTTTAATGGAACGGTTTTAATGGATGACTTTGAGGTATTTGAGTCATATGATTTTTATCCTGATGTTGATGTTAGAAAAAAAATATCAACTGGTAAATATGGTAAGGGAGATTTAACCGAATATTATGATAAAGATTTACAACCTGAAGAATATAAAGATACAACTGCACCATTGGAGGCACAATTTTATTTTCATCCAAGATATAATAGTGATAGAATATTTAATGTAGATAGAACACCAATATATAATGATTTTAAAAAAGGTTTATTTTATATTTATGATGTAGATTGGGGTGATGGAACACCAAATGAATTTACATCTGAGCCTGAACAAATTGACGAGGAAAAAGTTGTACTTCATAATTATGAAAAAAGTGGAATATTCAAGGTAACAGGAAATATGTTAAGATTGAAGGCTGATGTGGATGGTAATCCTTTGGGTGTAGTACATAGTAGTACATTTTCTTTATATATAAATATTAATGAGGGTAATGATGATGATTTTAATTTTTTTAACATAAATGGTTTTTCAACTATTCCATATAAAAACACTACACCTGTCATTGGTGGTATTTCAAAAGAAAGTTCTTATTACAAAACAATAAAAAGACAATTGGGTTTTTTAAATAATGGTGAATATACTGAAATAGATTATCCAGATAGATATTCAAAAATAAAAGCTCAAAAGACACTTTTAAATATGGATGATTCATATCTTGGTTCACCAAAACTTGATGAATTAAATTCTTATTTTAATGATTATTCACAGACAACAATTACAGCTGGTAATGAAGAAGAAATAATTAATGATACTCCTATTCTTGAAAGAACATCTATAAATAATCTTAATCTTTTTTCGAATAAATTTCGTATAGAATTTGATGAATTTACTGTCTATGGTAATGACCCGGATAATCCATTTGGTGGTTATATTACTACAATATTTAAAATTGACCCACAGCATGTTAATAGCTTAGCTACATTATTAGGAGTTAATCCATATGGGGGAACAGGTTTTCAAGATATTCCATCCGAAAATTACCAATCATATAATTTTTTTCATATTACCGAAACAAACTTAACTATAGAGTTTGAAAGTGATTATGGTGACATTAGTACACCTTTAGGTACGGATACATTAAATCTGTTACCTTTTTCAATACAAGAAGATTTAATTTATGATACAAACGCATCACAAGGTAGTACAAGGCTAAAATATAGAAAAAAACCTGATGGTAATTCATATCTTTACCATGCAAGTAGACCTATTTCCACAACCTTCGAAAATTCAATATATAATGGAATTACAACAGTAACTTATTCTGGAAATACTCAAAACATAGTATTATATTTTTGTAAATACCCTTTAAAAACTACTAGTCAAGTAGGTGATGCTGATGATGGTAATCATATTGTTAATATACAAATTTTAGATGAAGACGAATTATTAAAAATGAACAATACATTTGGTGAGAGTGCACATTCAGTTATATTTAAAGATTTGGGTAGGTCAGTATTAGGTTGGCCATTGTCAGTATCTGAATTTAATGTTGGTGGTAATAGTGATATTCCGAGTGAGAATTATCTTGTTTGGGCTTCAAGAAGTAGGTGGGATATTGCTATATATCTTTGGTTTATAGAACAATATAAATCTTATTATCAAGATTATTCATCTTTAACTCATGATTATTTAATGAATAGTTATATTTTTAGTGGTGAATCTAGAGATGAAAATAATGCTAATCTTATTAATTGGTTATTTAATGGAATGGATATTTTCAATCCTTTTGATTTGTTAAGTAACAGTACCCTTTCCCAATCAGGAGGTCTTTGGAATAATTTTAATGATAATCAACAATGGCCACCAGAAGGATTGGAAGTAACAACTAACTTAATCTTTAATGGAATTAAATCATTAGCTGGTGAATTGGGAAAATCATTGGGTGATTGTGATTTAACAAGTGTAAAATATTACAATAAACCAAAATCAATTTGGGAGATGTTTGGTTTTGATGGTGGGGATTTACAACAAGTAGGTAAACCTGATGAACCAAGATATTGGAAAAACATTATTCCTACAGATTATTCTATATTTAATAGAGAAGGGGTAAGTGAAGAATCTATAGATACATATTCACAACAAGAATGGTTAGATGATTATTACTATCCTGTACTACCAAAATATAGTGCTGATGGTAAATTTATTGAAGGTGATTATCCAAATAATAAAATACCACTTCCAATACAAAGTAGTATAACTGATGAAAATGAATCTAATAAAAACTTAATAATTAATACTACTACCAATAAAGTTGAAACCAATACCTTTAGTGATTTGAGTGGTAACAGTAATGTTGGACTTGTAATTAGTGACTATAAAATCAAATTTGATAAAAAATTAACTTTTGGAAAAACTAAAAATTTTAAAAATCTAAAAACAAAAAATATAAATGGGGCATTTTAATGGCTATTAAGAAATATTTAATATCAGGTCAACCAAAATATGCTGATTTAAGTCAGTATAATTTTGAAGAGACTGAAGACAATATTACATATGTTAATTCAAATAGTCTTCCAGAAAATAGTGATAAATTTCAAGAAAAAGATTTAAATACAACAATTTATGGATCTAATTTAAATGAAAAAATTATTAGTAATAATTTATTCTTTTCTGGATCTAGTTTTATAGAAATTAATAACCTAAAAATTGATAATGTAGGAGTAAATTATAAAGTAAAAAATATAAAAGTTGAAGCTTATTTCTTTTCAAGAAAAGCTTTTGTAGATGATACTACTAATTCATCTAATGTAAGTCCATTAAATGCATCTTATAATCAACTTGTAAATACTTGTAATAAAACGGGAACAGAATACCAAATATATAGTGAAACATTCTCAAGAAGAAACAAAAAAAAAGGCCTTGGTAATATAGAAAATTTAGAAGGTGTAGAAATAGTAGGTAATATGAATGATACAATCCCATCACTTGGAGATTTACCTGGTAGTACATTTAACACTTCTAGTTTAACATTAGAAGATAGTACTACTGGTGGATTGATAGATAAGAATACACCAAATGCATTATATATTGCTGTGTGGATGAGGGGTGATGCTAGAAGATGGTTCGGAACAGATAAAAGAAAAAGAAGATTACAAGTTTTTGAAATAAATAATTTGGAGCTATTTGATTCAGATGGTAATGGTAGGCATAATGAAATTTCATTTGATAATGCAAGTCATACAACTACTGGTGGTGGGGGTAGTGGAGGAGTTGAAGCAGCCGCTTTTAAAGTTACGTCACTTCGTGTGGTAATAAATACATCTGCGGGTATTTCATCAAATAATGTAACGGAAGGTGATGCAGTTACAATGAAATCTGTCTTACCATCACAGACATTTACATCACCTCCCAATTATAATGTTAACATCACTAGTGGTAGTAATTTATATACTGGTAAATTCTCATCAAATTTTTTATTAACTTCACCAAATAGACAATTAATAAATAGTGATAATTATGGTGCTTCACAAAATGATATATTTCCAGATTATTTTCCATTAACACATATTCGAGTGGTAGAAACAATTGGAGGATTAAATAATGATGTAATTCAAAATGATAGTGATTTACAAACATATCATAGTGATATTCAATCAATTAATACATCAGTACCTTCAAACATAGGTTTTTCTCTACAAATGGTAAATCCTACTAATTTTACAATTGGTTACCCACAACAAAATTTAACAAATCCAACTGATGATAATCCAGCTGGTAATTATTTATATTTTGTAATTGATTGGGATGATGTGGATGATAAGTTTAAATCAATAGATGATTATTTAGATAATAAACCTGAAACTTTGGAAGAATTACAAGATAAACAATCTAATAATCTTTATATTTTTAGAAATCAAATAGATAATGGTATCTCTGGTTTAAACGCACCTATTCTAAATAATTTATATATCACTCCGGGTATTAAAACAATAAAAATCATAGTATTTAGTTATGATGAAAATAATAGTCAAACTGGTAGATGGAAGCTTATCAAATCAAGATTTTATTTAAATGAACCATTACATAAATATCCAGATTTTGGTGATGTGGGTGGATCTGATTATGCAACATTACCTTGGCCTTATACTACACCAATTATTGGTGGTGTCGATGAAAATTCAAAATATAAAAAAAGTGTCCAAAACACATTGTCAAGTGGTAAAATAAGTAACACAGATATAATTGACGAAGAGTTATTAACAAAAGATTTAGAAAATGATGAATTAGGTAAATCAATAAATAAAATGGATTTAGAACAATGTAGGTATTTTAATCAAAGTTATAATATGAATACATTGTTAAACATAGAACCTGTACAACAACCAGATATACAATACGAAGAGGACTTACAACCAGTTAATTATTTTTTCAATTTTGGATATAATGATCCTGACCTTATAGATTATTATGGACAAGAATATCTTATATCAGCTGAGTATTTAGCTACTTTACCATTTCCTCAATATAGAGAAGAGTTTGATATAAATGGTGATGGTGGATTTAGTATTACTGATATTGCAAGTTGGGGACCGCAACACCACCGAACAGACATAGCTTTGTTAATTACTTATTTATTATCACCTGATGAACCATTTCCAAGTCAATTCACATATCCTGATTATGTTAGTTCTTGGACTACTACAGATGATATACCAAGTGCTGTTATACCAATTGGTTTAGAATCGTTTAAACCATATAATTATATTGTTGAATCTCCAAACGAAATTGAAGATGTATTTTTTAAAGATGTTAACCATAATAACTATTACATTGTAAATAGATGGCATGGTGAATTGGAATCAAGTACAAATAGAACAGGTACAGATTTATATGAACAAAAAAAATATAATGATGATTCAAGGGGTATCCATATAAAATATACTGCAGATGATATTACTGGAAATGAGTGGACAGTTTTTAGATATATGAGAACAGATTTACATAATAATTTAAAAACATATGAAGAAGGTGGAACAGAATATACATTTAAAGTTGATATAAGATTTAACGAGTTTTCAGCTAGAGCTCCAAGAAGTTATATATTCAGAGCAGCTAATAGAGATAATGATTATGGATATTCTTATCGTCAAGGTGATTTTAAAAATGGTAACTTACATTTTTATCGTGGAGATGATGGTCTTTATTCAGAGAACACACTACAAAATAAATTAGCTAACTATGGTGATTGGATTACCATTGAAGAAACTCGTAAATTAATTTCTAATTATTCGTCTTCTGTTGAAGATGGGTATGTGGATGGTTATCCAAATATGGAATTTTTAACAAACAATTGGAATGATACGTTTAGTGAAGATTTAGATGGTGATTCGGTAATGGATTTTGATATTCGTAATCCTATAATGTTACCAACTGAAATTTATGAAGAAACAACTGATAATTTGTTAAATCAAGATAGAATATAATGGGATGGTGAAACAAATAAATATTCGGAGGAAAGTTCAGTTGGACAGATATTTATAGGTGATAACTCAGATTTAGATTTAAAACAAAGTTGTAAATTAGAAATAAACACGGGTGAATTAACTGATAAATCTATTTATGATTCAAGTGGTAATTCAAACAAAGGGTTATTAATTGGTGACTATAAAGTTAAAAAACAAAGAAAAGGTGAACGGATGACAAGAGATTCATTTATAAAAGTTCCAAAGAAAGCAAGTAATCGTAATGGAGCATTGTAATGCCAGATTTTGAATTTGAATTTAATCAACAAGATAAAGAATTAGTAGTTAGTCAAGATGCTGGTACATTTGGTGGTATGAATTATATTCGTTTAACCATCTATCCAACAGAGGCAATTAACAACATTGTTGATTTACCTGACGAAACAAAAGGTATTGATGGTAAGGCTATATTCTTCTCTTCTTTAAATGATTTAAAATTTTATATAAACATAGCTCCATTTAGAGATTTAACCGGACTACTTAATGAAATAAATGGTTTAAAACTTCTTGGTGGTACAACTAATGAATTTCAAACAACCGATGGTGACAATGATTTTCAAATATATAGAAATGAAACCACTCAAGATATATACATAAAACCAAATGAAATATTTAATAAATTTGAATTACCTCAAGGTAATTATAAAATACAAATTGACTTCTTAAATCAAATTGTATTAAATATGGAAGGATCTGAATATTTATCCACTTTACCATTTCCAGAATATTATGAAGAATTTGATGTAGATAATAATGGTAGTTTTACTGGTTTTGATTTAATGATGTGGAACACCTATGTAAGACCTGACATAAGAGAACTTCTTGCTTATTTAGGAACTTCCACAGAAGGTCAGATAGAAAATTATATTTATCCAGACTATGCTTTAGAATGGAATAGTTTTAGTGATATACCAACTGGTGCTTCAAATAATGATTCAAGTAGATTTTTTAATACTACAGGTACGGAAATAGGATCTGAAGGTGGTTTTGAACAATATCAATTTATTATAAAACAAATATCAACTTCAAGAAAAGAAGTTCGTTTAAAATTATTAGATAAAAGTATTGTTAATAATTCACTAATAATAAAGAAATTAACATCTGAATTTAATAATTTTGAACCTGAATTTTTGGATGATAATGTAACTCCAAATCCAAATTATAAATATCAATTTAAACATATACTGAATATTGGAACTGGTGACCATAACCCAATAATGAATTATGCATTTGATGCAGTAACTGATGGTAAAGATAATCAATCCATTATATTAAAACTTTATGAACCATTACCAACCAATGTTGGTAATTTATCAATGGTTACTATTGAGAGGGAAGTTTTAACGACACAAATTCAAGACATATTTTATTTCTCTGATGTACCTGATGTTTTCTTTGGTGATGGTTTACCTAAATCTAATGAAGAAACTTGGATAAATCCTGATGGTAATGATTTAGGATTTCAAAACTTAGATGAAATAGTTATATCATCATCTATAGGTGGTGTTGAAGTTGACTCTTTAATATCATCAAGTCAATATGGTTATCCAAATCTAAATACAGACTTTAGGTTTTTTGAAAATCACACATTCTTCGGTTCGGCTAAAAGAAATTAGAAAATTTTAATAAAAAAGTAGAAACAATTCAAGGATATTATTCTGATATATCAAGCTCATTATCGAGTGGTGGTGTTGCTATAGATGGTGACGAATATCATGTTGTTCAAAAAAGAAAAAATTTATTTGATAAAATTAATCAAGAAGTTAAAACATTTACACCTTATGAGAAATTTCTATATTATGATGCTCAAAGTGAATCAACTGCATCAGCTCCATCTTTAAAAGATTATGCACCCTCAACTCCGGTGGGTCCAACACATGATGGTATTGAATTAAATCAATATGATGGATTTAATGTTGTATATCAAAGAACAAATGATACTGCGAGTATAAGTGAAGCTGGAATTACTCCAGGTTCACAGCAATGGGTTGCTTTAACTCAAGATTTATATGATGTTCAAAATAAACCATTTTTTAACTATAGTAGTTCAGTTTATTTATCATTTTTAATGAAAGGTGATGAAACTATAGATTATTCTATGGGAGCTACAAAAGAATTAAAATGGGATCAGTTTGGAATGACAACTACTGGAAATGGACTTGGTGTACCATTACCAAAAAGTTCTCAATTTAGAGAAAGACTTTTACAACCATCAATTACAGGAAGTGAATATAAAAGATTTATTTATCATTCTTCAATGTCATATTGGATACCAAATGAAGATATAGATTTTGCAGATATACCAACAAATCAATCTGGAGAAACACTTGATGATGATTTTATAACTATTTTAAATAATAGAAATAAGATAGGTTCTTATCAAATTAAAGACTCTACTGGTAAATATCCAACAACTGTTGTAACTCAAAGTGGAGCTCCATTTAAAGGTTCTTGTATGCCAGCTGGTGAATTATTTAGAATTTATTTTAGAGGAGATTTGGGTGGAATAACATCATCATTTATGACTGATGTAAGAGTAACATTGAAAGACCCATCTGATGTTTTACCATTTGATAATGTGTTTAAAACAACTTCTGATAGTTGGACTACTTGGTATAACAATGCTTTAACACAAGCAGAAAACTTTGATACTGATAACATACATTCATTTGAAAACAATTTACCTCTTTATATTCAAGATAGTTCTGATTACAATGAAATGAAAGATTTTCTTGCATTACAAGGTGAACAATATGATATGATTAGAAACCATATTGATTCAATGGGAACATTACATAAAAGAGGATATAAGAAAACCAATTCACCACCAGACAATACTTTACCAATGTTATTAAACAATATGGGTTGGGAAGCTATAAATCCATTTGAAGGTAATTTAACAGAAACATTGGGAAGTTATTTAAGTGGTGTTACTTCAATTGATGATATTAAAAACAATACTTGGAGAAAAACTCTAAACAATTTATTATACATTTATAAATCAAAAGGAACAAAAAATTCAGTAAGAGCTTTGTTAAATACATATGGTTATCCACCTGATGTTTTAAACTTTCAAGAATTTGGTGGAGCAGTTGAATCATCTAATAATGGTAGTGACAATCCATTAAATAATGATGGTGTACCTGCTAGTATTAATATTGATACTGATTTAAATTTATCTAATGGAAGTTTTAATTTTACTACTCAAAAAAGAAAATTATACAATTATAGAATTGGTGGAAACTTTCAAAAAGTTATCCACACAGAACACTATAGAAATAATGCACCGATAAATACTATTGAATTTGTCTATAAACATGTAAAATCTACAAAAGACCAACAAATTGTTACGAAAGCTGCTCATGCGACTCTTGATACTGAATTATTTGATTTAAGATTAATACCAAGTTCGGATGGTGCTAGTTCATCATTTGAATTTAGATTAAATAATTCAAACACAGGATCTTTCGAAATTGCTGACAATGCTGTTTCAATGTCAACTAATTTTTTAAATATGAACGATGGACAATTATGGAATGTGATGTTACAAAGAATGACATCAAGTATAAGTGGTAGTGGAATTAATGAATATAGATTACATACAGCTTTACAAGATGGTAGTTCTATAAAAACATATGGTTATGTTACAATGTCTGTTAGTGGTGGATTAACAGCTGATAGTAATTTTTATGCAAACCAAAATTGGCCTGGTGTAGGTTCTTTTTCATCAGTTGCAACTATTGGTAACTTAAATTTTGGTGGTAGATTTAATCCAGAGGTTGCGTCTACAAATCCTGAAATGACAGGTTCTTTAGCAGAAATCAGAGGTTGGTCAACAGCATTAAGTGCATCTAAATTTAGACAACATACATTAAACAAATTTTCTATTACTGGTAATACAATATCATCACATTGTAAAGAATTGGTATATCACTTTAAATTAAATGAAAATTATGGAAAACTAACTGATACTATATCAGGAAGTGAAGAAGTTCACCCAATATCATCATCAACTCAACAGATGCAAATAGTTGATTCGGCACATGAATTTGGAAACTATAATTTAACTAAACAAGCTCATATATTTTTAACAAGTTCTGTTTATGGTTTTGATTTAATTGATACTGTTCAACCAACTTTACAAGATAATATCAGTTTACAAAATGATAATAATATTATAATAAATCCAAATAATATAATAGTCGGTAATTTAAATCCAAATCAAAGTGCTGTGTTACCACTAACAGATAAATCAAGTGGAAAACCAATATTAAACACATCACCAAAATTAGAATTATATCGTTCACCTCAAAATTTTGTTAATGATTTTATAATAGATAAAATTGGTGGATTTAACTTAGAAAAAAAATATGGAAATCCATTAAATTTTTACTCTCAATCATACGATGAATTTGACACATTTAGAGAAGAATTTTTCGATTGTTATGAAATTAAAACAGATGTTAACAAATTCGTAAGGTCTCATGAATCAATGTTTAATCATTCATTAAGTGAGGGTTTAAAACAAGTAGTACCAGCTCGTTCAACATTTAGTGATAAAAATTCTAACTTTGGTGTAGAGATAAAACCAACTATTTTAGAAAAACAAAAATATGAGAATCATGACCACACTGTTGAAGTAAATCCAAATACCGGAATAGGTTCTATTGATGTTGATTCTATTACACATATTCCTAGCTCAAATTATGAGACAATAAAAGAAGGAACAACAAATGTTAATATTACAAATACATCAACATATGAACAACCAAAAAGTGCTTCTATAAATGTTAATGTTACAAACACAACAACTTATGAATTACCTAAATCTGCTTCAATATCACTATTACCATCAACAAATAATTCATCAGTTCAAACTACAAAAGATGGGATAATTGATTACGCTTCAATAGCAAATGAATCTTATTCTGATGTCCATAAAAATTGGGGTAGAACAAATAATGATGTCCAATATATAAATTTTGCAGCTCCAACTGCTTCAGATGGTACTTTTAATACATATCATATAGATACGAGAGTTGTTTTTCACGCTATAGGTGACCACGAATATTATTCCGCTTCAGCTAAATTTGGTGGTGCAGATGATTTTTCAAATAGTGGTAGATTTTATAATAGATTAATGATAGATACAGATTTTCATGCAGATGTAACCTATGATGGTAAAAACTTTGGATTAGGTACAGGAATTGTAACTGGAAGAATGATGGGTAAAACAAGATATTTTTCTACTGGTTCTGATGGGAATATTATTTTACCATCAAACCATATTGCTAAATTTAGTTATCCATTCAAAGAAAGAATGAATAGTGGAGCACAAAATACAAAACCAGGTAAATTAAATGTAAAACACGAAGATTATTCAGTTGATTCATTTTATGTTGTTAATGTAACTGGTGGTGAAACTTCAATATATGTTAAAGGAACAAGTAATCCAACAAAAGATAATAATGATAATATCATCTATTAATTAAAAAATAGTGTATTTTTTCAAAATATTTATATTTATATATGAATTAAAGTATTTCGAAATTTAGGAGATAAAATATGGGATATTTAGATAATTCATCAATTACGGTTGATGCAGTCTTAACAAAAAAAGGTAGAGAAATTTTAAAAGATGGTGGTAATTTAAATATTACATCATTCACATTATCAGACACTGGAGTAGATTATTCTTTATGGAATCCAAGTCACCCAAGTGGTTCAACACATTATGGTGAAGCGATTGAAAACTTACCAATGTTAGAAGCTAGTGTTCATGCAGAATACAATTTAAGAAATAGACTAATAAGTTTAAATCAAAATACAGTTGCTATTCCTGCTTTAGTATTAGGAAATTTAGATTCGGCTGGAGGAACAATAAAAACTTTTAACGAAGGTGGTGAAGGTACTGGTAATATATCTATAAAATTAGTAGGTTACACACCATCGGTTAATGTTTCTGGTTTTCAATATTACTTTGTAATTCAAGACCCAACACTTATCTCTACAAATGCTTCAAATATGGGTGGAGTAAGTGGAACAAGTAGACAATTTTTACAAGAACAAGATATTCCATCCGCTCAAATGTATGGATTTTCTGGTGGAGGTTTTACTATAACACCAATACAACAAGATACAAAAGGTAAACAAACAAATGTTTATGTAGTTCATAGAGAAACTGGTGCTTATAATTCATTCACTGTAATAAATAACATTACTAAAAACCAAAGACAAATATTAGAAACAGGTGGTCAAGGTAGTACTACATAATAAATTAGGAGATTTATAAAATGGCAATAGCAGGCGGAAATATAACATTAGATTCGACAGAGGGAATGGATAAAATTTCTCAAACAGAGAAAGTAACTTCTCCATATTTTTCAGATGGTTCAACCACATTAGCTGCTGCTAGTATAGTTTCATCATCTTTAACAGATACAAATGAAACTTATTTTTTTGGAATATCAAATAGTTCAACACCAACTGTTGAAGAGTTCAATGTTGCATTTGGTAGTACAAATGGATATGGTTCAAATGACAATGCTAACGCAATTAAAGCTCCAACGGATGCTATTTATAAACAATATGCTAATTTACTTCTGGCTCCTACAGAGGTAACTGGTGGTTTTCATATTTCTAATCAAGGTAGTGCGGGTAAATTAGTTGGTAAAGATAGTGAAATCTTTATCTTAACATCTAGACGCTCTAATATGAAAGATAGAATT
>VMHT01035238.1_pt1 | contig 16654 bp, 17 predicted proteins | sample 4693611 | NCBI WGS metagenome assembly VMHT01 (sample SAMN12280063, study PRJNA550983) | marine metagenome | isolation source: seawater sampled from same location over 5 years 0.02-0.2 micron viral filtrate | place: USA: collected off the coast of southern California halfway between the port... ... | reverse complement strand
TTCAAATGCATCATCGCTGGCACCAGCTTCAACCATTACAATATCTACTTCGCCTTTGCTATTTAAACTTCCAGCAACAACCATATCAAAAACTGATTCTTCTATTTCTGTATTAGTTGCTTGAACTACCCAATTATCATTAATTAAAGACATTCTTACTGCACCAACTGCAGATTCAAGTGGAACACCTGCAAGTTGTAAACCCAATGAAGCAGCATTAAGTGCCAAAATATCATATTCATTTTCGTTATCTACACTTAAAACTGTTGCGATTATTTGTGTTTCACACCTAAATCCATCCTTAAATGACGGACGAAGTGGTCTATCTATTAACCTACAAGCTAAAATTGCTTTCTCTGTTTGTCTTCCTTCTCTTCTAAAAAATCCACCAGGTATTTTTCCTGCTGAGTACATTCTCTCTTCTACATCAACTGTAAGGGGGAAAAAATCAATTCCGTCTCTTACTGATTTATTAGCTACTGTAGTTACTAATACATTTGTATCTCCTGAAGTAACAACAACTGAACCTGGAGCTTGTAAAGCCAGTTTTCCAGTTTCAAATGCTATTTCAGAATTACCTATACTTACTTTTACATTGTCTATCGACATATAACCTCTTTCGTGACCAAGGTTATTAATTGTCAGCTTTCAACAAAAGCTCTCAATTAATAACTCCAGATCAATTAATTATCTTCTTAAACCAAGCTTCTCTATAATATCACGATATCGTTGAACATCTTGATTTTGTAAATATTGAAGTAGTCTTCTTCGCTTACCAACCAACATTAAAAGACCTCTTCTAGTGTGGTGGTCTTTTTTGTGTGTTTTTAAATGTTCAGTCAGGTGTTCAATTCTATTGCTAAGTAAAGCGACTTGAACTTCGGCAGAACCTGTATCGCTTTCTGACTTACCGTATTCTTTTATAATTTCTTGATTACTTTTCATTCGAAATAATAATAGTACTTCGTATATCTAATGTGAGATTATTTATTTTTAATTGCCTTTATATCAATTGCAATTTGGTTTTTTAACTGTTTTATATTGTCAAATTTAACTTCATCTCTAATAAAAGAGGTAAGTTCTACTTCTAATAGTGAGTCATAGATATCTTCATCAAATTCTAAAATATGCACTTCGTAACTTAATATTAGGTCGTTAGATACTGTTGGTCTGTTCCCAACATTCATTACACCTTTGTATTTTTGATCTTCTTTTGTTACTACTACTTCATAAACTCCAAATTTTGGTGTAACTAAGTCTGTGTCTACATTGATGTTCGCTGTAGGAAACCCAATCTTATGACCCATACGATTTCCATGTACTACCTTACCTTTTAATTTAAATGAATAGCCTAAATATTGATTAGCTAAATCTAATTTGCCTTCATTGATAGTAGATTTTATTAAAGTAGAAGAAATCTTTGAGTCTTTTACAACATAGTCATCTAAGACGTGAACATTATGTTTTCCGAAATGACTTATTAAAAAATTTACATCTCCTTGTCTGTTTTTTCCAAATTTAAAATCTTTTCCAACAACTATTGATTTGGTATTTAATTTATCATTTAGAATATCGCAAAAATCTTCAGGGCTTAAATCTTTAACATCTTCGAAATTTAAAAATACTATACTTTCAGGTTTGAGTCTTCTGAGAATATCTACCTTCATTTCTTTTGTAGTTAACAATTTATGTAAATTATTGAAGTATTTTTTTGGCACTGGATCAAATGTTAGTATTTGATATTTAGAACTTATAGATTTAGCCATATTAACGAGTGCTTGGTGTCCTAAGTGAACTCCATCAAATGCACCAATACAAGTTACATCTGGTTTAGCATCTAGAACTTCATTCAAATTTAAACTATCGTATACATTCATACAATAACTTTATCCGGTTTAAAATATTTTTCATTGAATGGTTCGTAAACTGCCTTGAGCTGATTATCAATAATAACAAGATGTTTATTACTTGTTTTAAAATATTTTTTTTCTAGTAACTGACCATTACGTATATGATTTTCTTTATTACTCTCTAACACAATTGATGGTAGATCTAGTACTTCTGACCAATTAAGTGGAGAAATTAGATTTGTTGATCTTAAGTTTTCAATATTTGTAATTAAATTTTTATTTGTAGATTGCAAATTTCCTACAGCAGTTCTAATTAATTCTTGAACAATAGCTTTTGTATTTATAAATTGACCCATGTCATCAACTATGCTTCTGATATATGTACCTTTAGAAACTGTTATGTCAAACTCTACGGTGTCATTATTTAGTGAAATTAAATTTGTGCTAAAAACAGTAATTTTTCTTTTAGGAATTTCTACTTCAACATTTTGTCTTGCATACTTATAAAGTCTTTTTCCTTTTACTTTGATTGCCGAATATATTGGTGGTGTTTGGATTGAGTCACCAACTAAATTACTAAGAAACTTTTCAATTTCTTCTTTATGTGTAGCTGCATTAATATTATCTATTTTTTTATAATCTGAATCCACATCTAATGTATCTGAGGAAAAACCTAGTAATGCTTTTACATAATATGTTTTGTTTGAATTCTCGATATAATCAAATAATTTTGTGAAACTATTTGTAGCAATAAGCATTAATCCTTCTGCATTGGGATCAAGCGTACCGGAATGGCCTACTTTTTTAAATTTATAAGTTTTTTTAAATTTTGTACATAAATCTTGAGAAGTCCAAGATTTTGGTTTTTCTACAAGATAGAAATTAGAGTTGAGATTCAATTGCTTTTTTTACTTGTTCAATAACATCTTTCATGTCATGAGTTGTTGAAAATCCTGACGCTGCTTTATGTCCCCCACCTCCAAAAATAGATGCTATTAATTGAACATTAATATTATTTCTAGATCTTAAACTTCCTTTAAATGAGGAATCTGATTGCTCTTTAAGTAAGAGTGCTATATTAGACTCTTTAACTAATCGTATTGAATCAATTAAAAAATCTACTTCGGATTCTTCAATATTATATTTTTTATAATCTTCTTGAAGAACGTAAGAAACTACTAATGAATGTTCTGTAAATAATTCAATTCTTTTAATTATTTCACTTTGAAGTTTCATTGCATTAAATGAAATAGATCCATATATATTTTCACTAATTTTTGTCAATTCAGCTCCTGAATTCATAAGTTCTGCTGCAATATTAAAAACCTCTGAGTCTGTATTAGAATATTGAAATCTTCCAGTATCAGTAATTAATCCTGTCATTAAACAATTAGCTACGTCTTGAGATATTTGATAATTAAATTTTTTTATTTCTCTGAATAAGACTTGAGTTGTACTTGCAGCGGTGGGATCAATAATTTGAATATCGCCAAATGAAGGATCAATATGATGATCAACTACTACAATTTCAGATGCTGAGTGGGACAGCGGTTCTAATTTTCCAAGTCGTTCAGGATTGCCACAATCAAAAACTATTACTTTATCATAATGTCCCTTAGGTTCTTGACTAATTAAGTCAAGAGGCAAATGATTTAAATTAGAAGGCAGGTTTTCTTTAATATCAAAACAAACGTCAGCATGATAATCTAGTTCATTCAAAATAATTTTAAAAGATAAAGCTGCACCTAATGCATCCCCATCTGGATTAATATGCCCTGTTATTAATATTGATTTATTTTCAAGATTTTTAAATAATTCACTCATTAGAATTAACTTTCTGTATAAGTTCATTAATTCTTGAAACATTATTTAAAGTATTATCAATTTCAAAAATTAATTTGGGAACATTTCTTGTAGTCATTTCTTTACTAAGTATTTTCTGTATTTTTGTTCTATTTTTTTCAAGTGAACTTTTTAAACTGCCTTTATTCTCTTCTAATGTAGACACAAAAATAATACTTTTCTTTAAATCTGGAGAAGTTGATACATGAGTAACTGTGGCTTTATTTAATAATGGATCAGAGTTTCTTAATAAAGCTTTTGATACTATTTGGTTAATTAGTGGATTAATTCTATTGATTCTTCCGCCACGTTTTTGTTCGCTCATTTTAAACTATACTTCTACTTCACCAAGAATTTCTATGGTATCCCCTTCTTTAATATCTTTATAATCTGAAAGGCCAATACCACATTCAAGACCCTCGTTTACAACTTCCACATTGTCCTTAAAACGCCTCAAAGAAATAATATTTCCCTCATAAATAACAACACCTTGTCGTAATAATCTTGCTTTTGCATTTAATTCAACTTTACCTTCACTAACAATTGACCCAGCAACTACACCAACTTTAGGCGCTCTAAATGTAGTCTTAACATCAACCATTCCAATAACTACTTCCTCTGTTTTTATTGTCATTTGACCAATTACAGCTTCTGATACGTCATCCAAAAGTTCATAAATAATACTATATGTTCTTACATCTATACCCTTACTCTGTGCCATATTTCGAGCTTGACTATCGGGTCTTACATTAAATCCAATAATTAAAGAATCTGTAGCACCTGCTAAATCAACATCTGAAAGTACTATTCCTCCAACTGCAGAGTGTACAATTTGTATATTTACATCATCTGTAGATAATTTATTTACACCATCTCTAATAGCTTCTACAGAACCATTGGTATCAGCTTTTAAAATAATATTAACATTATTTAATTCTCCCTCTTGTAAAAGCTTCATCATATCTGACATACGAGACTCTACTGAAAAAGAAGTATCGTCATGGATTTTAAGTTTGTTTTTATTATCTTCAGCTTTAGATTTTGCTAATTTTTGATTTTTTACTGCTACGAATTGATCTCCAGCAGTAGGTGATTCGTCCCAGCCAATTAAATCAACTGGTGAGCCGGGAACAACTATTTTTTGTATTTTATTGTTATGATCGAACATTGATTTAACCCTGCAGAATGCTTGTCCGGCATAAAGAAAATCACCTTGTTTTAAAGTACCTCTTGTAACTATAACTGTAGCTACATTACCTTTACCAACTTCCATTCTAGATTCAATTATGTAACCAGAAGCTTCCGCATCAAAATCTGCTTTTAATTCTTCAATTTCAGCAACCAATGCAAGAGTCTCTAATAAATCATCGACGCCAGTTCCTTTTAAAGCTGACACTTCTACTACAGGAACCTCACCACCTAAATCTTCAGTAATTAAATCATATTTAGTTAAGTCTGCCTTTATCATTGATGGATTAGCTTCAGGAAGATCACATTTATTAATAGCAACTACGATAGGTACATTTGCAGCTTTTGAGTGATTGATCGCTTCAATTGTTTGAGGCATAACACCATCATCTGCTGCTACAACTAGAACAACAATATCTGTTACATTTGCTCCCCTTGCTCTCATTTGAGTAAATGCTTCATGGCCAGGAGTGTCAATGAATGTAATACCTGTTTCACCTGTTTGTACCTTATATGCTCCAACATGTTGAGTAATCCCACCAGCTTCACCATCAGCTACTTTTTCATTCCTAATGTAATCTAAAAGGCTTGTTTTTCCATGGTCAACATGGCCCATAACAGTGATGATTGGAGCTCTTAACTTTAATTTCTCTGGATCGTCTTCAAAAGCTTCAAAATCGATAATGTCTTCTCTAGATATTGTTACTGGTTCTACTAAATCGGCAATTAAATTATATTTCTCAAGAAGTTTTTCAATGTCGGTATCTTCGAGAGGTGTATCTATGGCTTTCATTATTCCGAAAGACATCAAATCTCCAACTATCTGGGTAGCATCAATGTCAATAATATTACTTATTTGATTAGGGGTTGAATTTTTTGTAATTTCAACAATAGAAACGTTATCATCTGCAGGTGTTTCATTATTTTCAATTTGATCAGTTTCAACTAACTCATCTACTGATTGAGATACGTCCTCTACCTTTGGAGATTCTGATTCTGATTCTGATTCAGGGAACAAAGATAGTTTAACTAATTGCTCTTCTTCTTCAGTTAACCCAGAAGAAGCTGTTTTAACTTCAATTCCAAGCTCTTTCGCATGGAAAAGAATATCCGCAGAAGCTATATCAAGCTCTTTAGCGATTTGATGTATTCGCTTTTTGGCCATTTATTCTTCCTCTTTATCAGGTGATTCTTCTTCTGATACTGGTTCCTCTTTTGGTGAATCTCCTAATCCTTCAATATCAATTTTGTAGCCTGTAAGTTTAGCTGCTAGACGTGCGTTTTGACCTTCCTTACCAATAGCTAAAGAAAGTTGGTTATCTTTAACAACTACTCGAGCTGATTTTGTGTGTTCGTCAATTTCAACTTCATCAATATCAGCAGGTCCTAAAGCTTCCTTTATAAACCTTACTTTATCTTCTCTCCACTCAACAACATCAAGCTTTTCTCCCCTAAGCTCGTTTACTATTTGTCTAACTCTATTACCTCTAGATCCAACACAGGCACCTTTAGGATCAACATTTGGATCATTTGAAAATACTGCAATTTTAGTTCTACTGCCTGGTTCTCTTGCTATTGCTCTTAATTCTACTGTGCCATCAGTTAGTTCAGGAACTTCAAGTTCAAGCATTCTTTGAACAAATTCAGCTTTACTTCTGCTGACAATAATTGGTATTCCCTTTGCATCTTCCCGTACTTCAGTAATTAATGCTTTAACTCTATTTCCTCTCTCAAGTCTTTCAAAAGGAACTCTTTCTCCAGAAGGAATAACTGCTTCAGCATCTTGTAAATCTAATATTGTTTGATTAAATCTTGGGTCAAATTGAGTAACAATACCAGTAATTAACTCTCCCTCTCTTCCAATATAAGCGTCTAAAACTGTAGCCCTTTTTGCATCTCTTATCTTTGTAGTCATCATTTGTTTAAATGATTGAGCAGCTATACGACCAAATTCATCTTCATCAAGTTCTACCTTCCATTCTTCAATGACATTTCCTTCATTATCTAATTCTTGGGCGTAGATTAGCACCTCTCCAGAATCTGGATTCAGTGTTACTCTGGCTTCTTCTGCTGCGTTTGGGATTCTCATATATGCAGATCTAAATGCTGAAACTAATGCTTCATACATACTTTCCACTGCAACACCTTTATCTAACGCTAATGACTCAATGGCTTGTTTACTCTCATTTCCTAATTTCATAACTATCCTTTAACTCTTTCCTTAAACTGTTTAAATTCAATTTTTGCATTTTTAATATTTATAAATTTTATTTCAAGAAATTCACCATTAACCTCTAGGAGGATTTCATCTTGGTTTGCAGAATGGATAATTCCTTCATGTGAATAGATATTATTAATTGGTTCTATAGTTTTTACCTTGACCAATTCACCTATTGCCATTTCAAAGTGGCGAAAAGTTTTTAGCTTCCTTTCGATTCCTGGACTTGAAACAACCATGTCATAAGAACCTTTTTCTATTCCCATGTTTTCCAAAAGTCTCTGAAATTGTTTATTTAGTCTAGAAGTTACTTCTAAAGTAATAGTATTTGATGAGTAAACATAGACTTCTATCCTGGAAATAACCGGAAAATCAACTAAATTGAGATCATAAAGTTCAAGATTTTCTTCTTTTAGATACGAATCAAAAGCTTGGTAGATTTCAGTTTCAGAAATCATAAAAACCTCCATTCATAAAAAAAGCGGGTTTGACACCCACTATACATAGTTATATTGTCTTCTTAAATTTTACCAAATCCTGAGTATAAGTTAAAGAGATTTTATTAATATGCTTTAGAAAATATAGCTAAATTTCCTTCTTTTGTGGAGTCATTTACAGATGTGTCTGTTTCTGTTGAATCTAGTAAATAACAGCGAAGAGTTGCTTTTGTAAGTTCTTTGATTTCATTTTCGTGATCACTATTTTCATGCCAATAACAAGTTACAAAACCTGGTTTTGAATTTAATGCTTCTATTAGATCGTCTTTAGTGCTTACATGAATAGTATTCTCTTTTTGGTACTTCTTAGAAGAAGCAAGCATATTAATTTGTATGTCGTCTAATACAGAGTCAATCTTTTTACCAATATCTGATATCGGAACAGAAAATTTACCATCTACACCATCTCTTCTTGAAAAGACAACGGAACCATTTTCAATATCTTTAGGTCCAATCTCTATCCTTAAAGGAACACCTTTTAATTCCCATTCATTAAATTTGAAACCAGGTGATAAGTTTTCTCTATCATCAACTTTTACCCTGAATTGGTTGCTAATTTCATTATTTATTTCATTTACAATTTTCATTACTGGTTCTTTATGCTCATCTTTAGGTGTTATTGGAATTAAAACAATCTGACTTGGTGCAAGTTTTGGAGGAAGTTGAAGTCCTTTATCATCTCCATGTGCCATAATTATCATTCCAATTAACCTAGTGCTCACACCCCAGCTTGTCTGATAGGGGTACTGCAATTCATTATTTTCATCAGTAAATTGAATATCAAAAGCTTTAGAAAAGTTTTGTCCAAGTTCATGAGATGTTCCAGCTTGTAAAGCCTTCATATCTTTCATCATTGCTTCAATTGAATAGGTTGTAGTAGCTCCAGCAAATCTTTCATTTGCTGATTTAATTCCTTTTAATACAGATACTCCAGCTACGTTTTCTGCGAATTCAGCATATATTTCTAACATTTGTCTTGCTTCTATAGTTGCTTCTTCTTCCGTTTTGTGAGCAGTATGTCCTTCTTGCCAAAGAAACTCAGAAGTTCTCAAAAATAACCTAGTGCGCATCTCCCAACGTACGACATTTGCCCATTGATTAATTAACATTGGAAGGTCTCTGTGGCTTTTAATCCACTTAGAAAACATATGATTAATAATTGTCTCGGAAGTTGGTCGAACAACTAATGGTTCTTCCAATTCTTTTCCACCCGCATGTGTAACTGTTGCTAATTCTGGAGCAAAACCTTCTACATGTTCAGCTTCTTTTTGAATAAAAGAATTTGGTATAAAAAGAGGAAAATAAGCATTTTCATGTCCTGTCTCTTTAAATTTTTTATCTAAATAACCTTGAACACCTTCCCATAAGGAATATCCGTATGGCCTAATTACCATAGTTCCTTTGACTGGTGAATAGTCTGCAAGTTGTGCTTGTTGAATAATATCTGTATACCACTGATTAAAGTCTTCAGACATTGGAGTTATTTTTTCAACCATGTCTATATCTTAAAGGTTTTAATTTTCAATATCAGTATTTGTAGATATCTCAATCACTGATTTTGTTTTTTTAACAAAGTCATTAATATCACCTTGCGAATTTATCAGTTCTTTAGCATCCTGTGCAGCAATAGTTGCAGCATTTTTATCTGCAGCAGCTAATCTAGCCTCTACTCCCTCTTCAGCAAGAAGCCTTCCTTCTTTTACTAAAGCTTCAACCATATCATTTTCATTTACTACCTTTACTACTTGACCTTTTATAAAAAGATGACCTCTTCCTTTACCGGCAGCAATTCCTAAATCTGCAGATCTAGCTTCTCCAGGACCATTAACTACACACCCCATTACAGCTACTTGTAAAGGGAAGCCTTCTTTTTCTAAAGCTGCCTGCGCTTCACTTGCAACTTGTATTACATCTACTTCCGCTCTACCACAACTGGGACAGGCTATTAAGTCTAAAGATTTTCTTTCTCTTAAATTAAGATACTCAAGTAACTGTCTACCATATTTTGCTTCTTCAATAGGGTCGGTAGTAAGTGATAATCTTATAGTGTCACCAATTCCTTCTGATAATAATGTTGATATTCCTGCTATAGATTTAATTAAACCGCCAGGTAAAGGTCCAGCTTCAGTTACGCCTAAATGTAATGGATACTCAACTTTTTCAGCAAGTAGTCTATACGAATTAATCATTGATGGAACATTTGAGTGTTTTACAGAAATTTTAATATTATTAAAGTTAACATCCTCAAGATACCTTGTTTCTAATAAAGCTGATTCAACTAGCGCTTCAGGGGTAGCATCTCCGTACTTCTCTAATATATCTTTATCTAATGACCCAGCGTTAACACCAATACGTATTGGAATATCAGCATTCAAACATTCTTTTGCAACTTCTTTAATTTGCTTTTCATTTCTGATATTTCCAGGATTAAGTCTTAATCCCTGAACTCCAGCTTCAATCGCAGCTAAAGCTAGCTTATATTGAAAGTGTATGTCTGCAACAACCGGCACTGGACTTCTGGCGCAAATTTTTACTAATGATTCAGCAGCTTCTATTTCATTACAGGTAACCCTTACAATGTCAGCACCATTTGATGCTAGTTCATAAATTTGTTCAAGGGTTTTCTCAGTATCTCTAGTTTTAGTTGTAGTCATAGATTGGACGGTAACGGGATGTTCAGAGCCAACTCCAACATTCCCGAGCATAAACTGTGATGTTTGTCTTCTTTTTGTCATAATTTTATTGGTTGTGTTATGTCTAAGTAAAAAGCAGTGATTCCTAGAAAAACAAAAACTATAATAACTAGAGCAGCAATAGGATAAAGTTTTTTATCTTCTATTTTTTTTCCAGTAATTCCCTCATAGAGTGCAAGTACTACTCTTCCACCATCTAAAGGTACTAATGGGATTGAGTTAAAAACAGCTAAAAATATATTCACAAAAGCAAGCAAACTAAACAAATTAACATAACCACTTTCAGCTATTTGATTTCCTGCTTGGGCTAATCCTATTGGGCTTAATGGCCTTACCTCATCAGGAATCGATTCTCCTGTATATGTACCAAGTAATGTTTGTAAATTTTGAGGACTAAATAATGTAAAAATTCCCTGTATTGCTGATTTTGTCATATCTAACTCAACTAAAGTTGTAGCTGGAACAGCTTCTAATATACTTAATGTTTTCCTTTCCAATACTGGAGATACACCAAGGTAACCATAGCTTTTATTATTTATATCCCTAGCCTCAAGAATTGTTGTTGTAATGTATTTTTGGGAATTTCTTGTATACCCAATACTTACCTCTTGATTGGGATTTACTTCAATAACACTTACTAAATTATCCCAGCTATTTACAGTCATACCGTTAAAAGAATAAATTACATCACCAGACTTTAAACCAGCTATTTCAGAAGGTGCAGACTCACTATCGTTAATTGAAGAGGTCCCAATAGTACTTATTTCTAAAGTTGGCTGTTCAATTCCATAAAAAGCAAATATAGAAAATAATATAATCCAGGCAAGTAGGAAATTAACAATAATGCCCGAAGAAGCAATATACAATTTTTTTGTCCATGTTGCTGTGTGAAATAACTCATTACTTTCATATCCATCAGGATTTTCATTTTGGTCCATTCCTGGTATTTTTACATAACCACCCAATAAAAATGCTTTCAATCCATACTCAGTTTTATTTTTTTTAAATGAAAATATCTTAGGACCAAAACCTACAAAAAATTCAGATACAGCAATCTTTGATCTTCTTGCTGATATGTAATGTCCCAATTCATGCAAAACCACAAAGAGTGTAAGTAAAACAATTGTTAAAATAGCATTCATAACTTAATTATTACACTTATTTGATTAAATCTAAAAAATGTAGAAAGAACACCAAGACAGGAAAGCTTAATAATTGTGAATCAATTCTATCTAATACACCGCCATGACCAGGTAACAAAGAACTAGCATCTTTTACTTCAACAGATCTTTTAATTTTTGATTCGAATAAATCTCCCAAAGTTGCAAACAGTATAAAAATAACTGAAAGTAATAAACATTGAGTTGCTGTTATTTCTAAATTGCTACTTAACACAAAAAAATTAAAAGCAACACCTAGAATAAGGCCTGCAAGAAAGCCTTCAACAGTCTTGTTTGGAGAAATATTTTTAGCTAATTTTCTCTTTCCATACCTTCTTCCGTATTCATATGCTGCAATATCAGATATAGAAATAGAAATTAATAAAAGATACGTAATTAAAGGACCAAAGTTACTTAATATATATCCAATAGCACCTAATCCAGTTCCAAACCATACAAGAAATAAAAAAGAACTTCCAAATTTCTCATAAATACCAAACTCAACAAAAGTACCTGTGTAGATCACTACACCAAGTGGAAATATAAAAAAAGGTATATGGTAATTTTCGTATCCATAAAAATAAACGATAATTAACGGAGCTAGCGAAGCATACAGAAGTAAAGGATATGGAAGCATTATTCCGTACTCAAAAATATCAAACCATTCTTTTGTAGCTATAAGTGCAACAACAACTAAAAGAATAAGAGCTGTTGTTTTATTTAAGAAAAATAATGTCACAAGCGCAAGTAGACCTATTCCTGTATAGACCCTTGGATTAGAGAGAAAGTTTAAATTATTCTTGCTATCAATTTCTTCAGGTTCTGAATCGTTATCATTATCAGGAAGTTCAATATACCCGGGCCAAAAGGTACCGTCATTATCGGCTTGATATAATTTTCTAAACCTCAAGTAATTCATTCTGCTTCACCAAAAGTAACTCATCAACTTTATTAACAAAATTATCTGTTAATTCCTGTACTTTTGATTCTAATCGCTTAATTTCATCAGCAGAATGATCATCTTTTAATTTAGAAATTTCATCAATTCCGTATCTTCTATGAGTCCTAACGGATACTTTTGCATCTTCAGAAAATTTTGATGCTACCTTTCCTAATTCTTTTCTTCTCTCTTCAGATAATGGAGGTATAGGAATTCTTATTACTTCTCCATCGTTAGCTGGATTTAATCCTATATCTGCATTCATTATTGATTTTTCTATTTCTTCCAATGCAGATTTATCAAATGGTTGTATAACTAATAATTTAGGATCTGGAACAGAAATTGTTGCTAGTTGCTGAAGAGGGGTTTTTGTTCCGTAATATTCTATATTTAATTTATCAACCAATGAGGGGTTTGCCCTACCAGTTCTAATAGTTGCAAAATCATCTACGAGATGATTAATAGATGTGAGCATCTTTTCTTCTATTTGTTTTATAAGAGCTTCTGACATAATTTTATTTTATTAAAGTACCAACTTTTTCACCAATCAAAGCACTGTATATATTTTCATTTTTAGTTCCGTTAAATACTCTTATAGGCATTTTATTTTCTTCACAAAGAGTAATAGCTGTAAGGTCCATAACTTTTAATTTACTTGATACAACTTCTTTGTAAGATATTTCATCATATTTTGTCGCTGATTTTTCTTTTTCTGGATCTTTATCATAAACACCATCAACTCTTGTTGATTTGAGCATTACATCTGCATCAATTTCTGCTGCACGTAAAGAAGCAGCAGTGTCTGTTGTAAAGTAAGGGTTACCAGTACCAGCAGCAAAAATAACAACTCTCCCTTTTTCTAAATGTCTAATTGCTCTTAAACGAATATATGGTTCAGCAACAGCAGTCATAGTTATTGCAGATTGAACCCTAGTCTGAGTTCCGTTCTTATCTAGCGCATCTTTTAAAGCAACTGCATTAATTACAGTTGCTAACATACCCATATAATCAGCATTTGCTTGAGCCATATTTTTCGCTGATTCTTGAACCCCACGAAAGAAATTTCCTCCACCTACAACAACTCCTATTTGAATACCTTCTTTGTTTGCATGTGTTATCTCTGAAGCAATTCTTTCAATAATGTCTGGCTGGATACCAAAGTTAGTTTCGGGATTAGCAAAGGATTCTCCAGAAAGTTTTAGTAGAACCCTACTCACTTCAACTACCTACTTCAATTCTTGAGAAATTTTTTATATATATTTTTTCTCCAAGTTTTCCAGAAAGTTCTTCAATCATTGTGCCTACTTGACCTTCATAGAATTCGGGATTACAAAAAGTTTGTTCATTCAGTACATAATCTTTGTAAAAAGAAGAAATTTTACCCTCTACAATTTTAGAAATAACATCTTTAGGCTTACCTTCATTTTCAGATTGCTTTTTTATAATGTCTTTCTCTTCATCAATTCTGTCTGATGGAACATCATCCATGTTTAAAAATTCTGGTTTTGAAGCGGCAATGTGCATAGCTACTTGTTTTGCAACATTTTTAAACTCATCAGACTTAGCTACAAAATCTGTTTCACAAGCTAACTCTACCAAAACACCAGAAACTGCCCTACCTTGTTGGTAATGAATGTAATCTCCTATAGTTCCCTGGTTCGCTTCTTTGCCAGCACGTTTTTTTGAGTCAGCTAATCCTTTTTCTCTTAAGGATTTAACTGCTTTTTCATAATCACCATCGTTTTCAGAAAGAGCTTTTTTAGCATCCATCATGCCTGCACCAGTCATATCACGTAATTTTTTTACATCACTAGCTGAAATCGACATTAACTATTCTCCTTATTTTCTACTTCTTTTCTTTTTCCAGATCCCTTCAAACAAGCATCGGCAATAGCTGAGGTGATTAACTCTATAGATCTTATAGCGTCATCATTTCCTGGGACAACTATTTCTACTCCCTCGGGGTCAACATTTGAATCTGCCAATCCAATAACTGGTATACCTAATTTTTTTGCTTCTGTAATAGCTGTTGATTCATTTGCTAAGTCAACAACGAATAACGCGTCTGGTAATTTATTTAAGTTAACTATTCCACCTATGGACTTATTAAGTTTTTCTATTTCTCGTCTTATTTTTAATCTTTCTGATTTTGTATATGCATTAATTTCACCAGAAGATTCCAGTGCCATTAATTCTTTAAGATAAACAACTCTTTTTATAATAGTTTTAAAGTTAGTAAGCATTCCGCCTAACCACCTAAAATTCACATAAGGCATTTCAGCTCTGATTGCTTGATCTTCAATAACTTTTTGAGCTTGTGGTTTAGTTCCCACAAAAAGTACTTTTCCACTATTAGCTACAAGTTTTTGTATATAATCCTGTGATTTCTCAATTGCTTCATAGGTAATTCGTAAATCTAGAATGTGAATTCCGCTTTTAGCACTGTATATATATTTATCCATTTTTGGATTCCATCTTTGTGTTTGATGGCCAAAATGAACACCCGCTTCAAGCAAGTCTTTCATCGACGTTGACATAATTTCTCCTTTGGTTATTTCATCCCATATTCCTTGCATATGCGGTTTCCAAACTTTCGTTCACCAAGGAAACTTGTAAATATGGTGTCTAATTTCTATAAAATTCTAATATCTATTTGATATTATTCAACCCCTAGGGTGAGATTGTTTATACTTTTCTTTAAGTTGTTTTTTTGATACATGTGTATAGATTTGTGTAGTAGTTGGATCATTATGGCCCAAAAGTTCTTGCACAACTCTTAAATCTGCTCCGCCTTCTAGTAGGTGTGTTGCAAAGGTGTGTCTTAAGCTATGTGGAAATGTACCAACTCGAAGATTGACTATTCTCCTAATCTCTCTATCGCTTAATTGACCACCTCTTATTCCTAAGAACATATAATCTAATGATTGCTCATTCGCCAACTCGATTCTTCCAAATTCAAGATAGTTATTAATAGCTTTACCAGCTCTTGCAGTTATTGGCAGTACTCTTTCCTTGCTGCCTTTTCCAACTACTTTTATTGATTTATTTGGTTTTAAATTTTTTATTCTTAAATTAGTTACCTCACTTACTCTTAAACCAGATGAATACATCAATTCTAAAATTGCTTTATCTCTAATTTCTTTTGTGGTTTGGAAAGGTAATTCATCCAGTAACGTATTGATATATGAAGAACTTAAGATTGTCGGTAATTTTCTTTCAGATTTCAGGCTTGTTACAGGTTGAATAAGCGTTGCATCAAAATAATCCATTTTAGATGCCCATTTTAAAAATGTTTTTACTGATGTAATTTTTCTATTAATTGTTGATTTAGCATAACTTTTCCTATTTAATAATTTTAGATAAATTGAAAATTCACCTATCTCTTGATTAAGTTCAAAGTATTGAAGTATGTCATATTTATATGACGTTACAGTATGTGCAGAATATCCTTTAACTTTATTTAAATATGATAAATACTCTCTAACAATTTTTTCTTGGTAATTTTTATTAGTGAGATTCAAGTCTTTTTTCTAGCTTTCTTTGTAAGCCTGACAGTATGAGTGTAATAATTAAATATAAGACTGTAAGAACTAGATACGTTTCTGCAAACCTAAAGGTACTGCCAGAATATAATCGACCCCTGTAAGTAAGATCTTCTACAGCTAATACAGAAAGCAGTGAGGAATCCTTCATCATAGATATGAAATCATTACCAAGGGCAGGAAGCATGTTTCTAAAAGCTTGTGGTAAAACAATATATCGCATAATTTGTCTGTCTGACAAACCCAAAGAAGCCCCACCTTCTCTTTGACCTGCGTGGACTGATTCAATACCAGCACGAAAAACTTCTGCTATGTATGCACCATAAAAAACAGATAACGCAATTATTGCACGAACAAGCATTGGAACATTACCATTGTTAATATTAAATAATTCAGCACCTCTTACAACCACAACAAATGCAATGGTAAATATTAAAATTAAAACTGGGACACCTCTTATAAATTCGATATAAGTTCTAGAAATTGTTCTTGCATATTTATTTTTAGATATCCTGCCTATTCCAGATACAAGACCAAGAAATATAGCAACAATAAAAGAAATAAGTGTTGAGAGAAAGGTTATTGTAAGGCCAGGAAGAATAAAGTTAAAGGCCTTGTTATATTCAGGATTTGAAAAAATAATATAAACCATATAAGCAATAACACCACTTAAAATTAAAATCCACCAGTTGTCCGGTTTTAATAGATTCTTTATTTTCATTAT
>VMHT01185923.1_pt1 | contig 16658 bp, 20 predicted proteins | sample 4693611 | NCBI WGS metagenome assembly VMHT01 (sample SAMN12280063, study PRJNA550983) | marine metagenome | isolation source: seawater sampled from same location over 5 years 0.02-0.2 micron viral filtrate | place: USA: collected off the coast of southern California halfway between the port... ... | reverse complement strand
TATGAATAAAACCCTCTACTGCTTTAATGCTACCAGTATAACCTTTAGAAAAATGCCAGGAATCACTACCACTAGGAGAACGTAAAAATTCACAAGTCACTCCTATATTATCAAAGCTACTCATAAATTTATATCTTTGTTTATGATGTAAGTGATGAAGATACCAATATCTGTATTTAGTATTTGCCCACATTATAGGTTCTTCTTGTGCCATGTGTAAAGGTAAATTGTTAAGTTTAGCCCCATCTCCATGAGTCAATCCTATTAAGCTATTCTTCCAACTATAATACTTTCTATGCTTAGGTTCTGCATCTACATTAACTGCTTCTGTATTTCTATACCAGCTTTTAAGAGCATGAGCTAAATGGAAGCCACTCATATAATCATGATTACTCATAGAGTGAACACAATCGACTGGAGCTATCTGTATTAACATCTCTACAATTTCAACGTAAAGCTCTAATGCTTCTGTAAAATGTTTAAACCATTTGCCATCCGTATTTTGAGGAGTCCCTTTAGTAGTTGATCCTCCTACATTATCGGTATGTAATATATCGTTTCCTATGCAGAATAAAATTTTTTCTATTGGATAACCCTCTGCATTTCTTAAAATACCTTTAACACCCTCTCTAACACGTTCTTTAGCTATTTCTATATTATAATCCTCTCCAGTTTCTAAAGAGTCTGCAAACTTGCCAATATGAACATCTGCTGGATTTATGATTAATAAATGTCCATCTTCTCTTTTTGGATAGTCTATCTGAGGATATGATGGAGAGTAATTAGATATTAATTCTTCAATAGACTTTAAAAATTCATTTCTTGTGAATTCGTTAGGTTTTGCAAAGATTGAAAACTTTTTGCTTTTATACCAATAATGAGAAACAGAATTGACATCAATACCAGCATCATCACATTCATCAGCTAGTAAATTCTTAGCTTCTTTGTCTAACCTATATTCTTGTATTAATTTCCATTCATCCTCTTTTAGTCTTAGTCTTTTGCTCATTTTTTAATTTTAGTTATCGTTCTTCCTACAAAGTAAGCTCCATAAATAGAAAGTAAAAGAGTTTGATAAACTGGTATATAAGATTCATTTAATTTAAACTCTCCTACATTACCATCCATAAATGAAATAATTACAAATACAATAGTTACAAATATCAATGATAATGGACGTATATTTTTGCTTAGTTTGTTATCACTTAAATTATCGGACTTCCATCTTTCAGTAACTTGATTAGATGCGTTTTTTTCTGCTTCGTTTACAATCTTTTCAAGCTCATTTTTTACTTGTTGCAGTTCTTCTTTGTTGGTAATAGTAGTATCTAAGATACCCTCTGCTGACTTGAATAAGCCACTAAATAAACCACTTAATATATCCATAAGGAATCAATTTTAGAATCATCACAATCTGCATGAATAAAAGTATTACTAACTCCAACTCTTGTAAAACCAGCTTTAATTAAACCAGTAAATATCTTTAATCTTTCTAGTCCATTACTACAAGCAATATCAACTGCTAATCCTTTTAAATGACTGCTATTTTTAGAGCTATTTTTTAAAGAATCGTTTTTCTCTTGACTTCTCCAGGAGCTTGTTAATTTGTAAGGTGTGTTAGATATTTCTCTTGCTTGATCCAACATCTTTAAAAGTTTTGGATTCATTTTATCATAACAGATAATACCATCACAAGTAAACTCTTCTATCTTAAAATATTTCATATTATCGTAAAGCTAATGTTGCAGTCTTTGTTACTGGAGTCCTACCTGAACTATCAACAACAGTAAATACTAATGAATAAGAACCTCTTGAATTAACTACACTAAAGTCTAATGTATGATTTAAAGTTGATAATCCCTGACTTACTTTGTTTGTATTGTTAGCAATAGCAGTTTGTTGAGCAGATGTTAATCCTATACTATCATCAGAAGTATTAGATAAACTTTTGATTAGAATGTGCATCATGGCTCTAAACTTTTCAGTATCAATTGGTAGTTGCTCTTCTATAATTCCATCCTCTAAAGCATTCTCTGAATCAAATAAATCTTCTAATATATCTAATAATTCTGCTCTAGTTCTTTTTTCTTCTGTTGCAACACTTACTAAAGGTAAACTCGAGCTAGGTTTTCTAACTAAATTTTTATACTTGTTAATTAAAGTTGTATCTCTGTAATTATCTTTGCTCATTTTCTATTCTTTCTAAAATAAATAATCTTATCTATTGTATAAATAATACCAACAACTAAAGCAATTATCTGTAAAATTGTATGTATTTGAGTTAAGCTTAAACCTAAAGAAATTGTATTAATACTAAATACATCTAAATTTTCTTTTATAAATTGTTTCATTGTTTTTATATTACACTTGTTCTAGGATCAAATGATACTAATATCTCAATATCTCCGTATAATTTAGTTCCTGATACTTTTGTTCCCTCTTTTTTTATACTTGGTATTATTACCTCATTTGAACTTATTGCTCCATCTGTCAAACTTGGAGTAATGCTTCCACTGAATACATAAGAAAAGTTATTCTGGCTAGACATTGAAAAGCTATCTATTAAAGTTAATTGAGTAGCAGTTGTTCCATTTTCTGTAATTGGCTTTTTCCATAAGCTAAAAACAAAGTTTTCTCCAGCACCAGCATCTGTTGCAAATTTATAATTTATTCTTTCTACTTGACATCCATTATGAGGAGCATTGAAAAACCCATATCTAGCTCCAAAATTATTATTTTTAGAATCTCCAGTTGCTAATACTGCTCCAGAATTTATATTAAAATTAAATTGTGTAAATGTCATTAAAAAATCATTAGCACTTGTTGTTCCAGTAAAATATAAATGTAAATGACTTAAAGAGTTTTTTCTAAATAAACTATTTAATTTATAATCTTTACTTAAAATAATATAACTTCCTAAAGGTACAACCTCATCTAATGTTGTTGATGTAAATTGTAATCTTGTACTATTAAAATTAAAATCAGCATTTAAAGTTAATGGATAAATATTACCAGTTGTTTTACATACAACAATAACCTCATCTCCACTATATAATAAAGTTCTAGTTGCAGTTCCTGGAATGACAGTTAAAAAGCTAATTGTACCACTTGTTGGCTGCTCTGATACTACTGCAATAGCTTCTGTTCTTAAATAATTTGTAATTGATGCCATTTTTATAAATTATTATTAGGATGTTCAAAATCTTCATCTGCTTGTAAACCATTAATCGTACCACTTGAAATAGTTTGTCCCGTACTATTTAAAGAAATTTCATACCATTCTCCACTCCATGTATCTTCTTGAGCATTGAAAGTACATTGATAAGGGGCAAAATTAGAACTATCTATTGTAATTCCAAAGTAATAAGGAAGTAAAGATTTATCAGTAATTTTAATTGCTCCGTTAAAAGTTCTAGCTCCTTTACTTTGTCCTTTTAAAATTTGCTCAACTAATAATTGTGTTATTCTTGTACCAGTTCCAGAATTGAATGCTTTCCAAGTTGTATTAAAAGCTTCAAAAGCTGATGTACTAAAATTATATACTTCGATTCTTCCTATACCATTTGGAGAACTACCGACTAATAAATCAGGAACATTATAAATCACACCAGTAGAAATGGCAGTACCTCCAGGAGCATTCTTTGCTCTATAAAATTCTAAATTAGAAAGCTCTCCATTAACTAAATATTGAACTCCTCCTTGTTGATTAAATACTGGCTCAGAGAAGCATAAAATATTATCGGAGTCTGTTGTTCCCTCAAGTACTTGTATTGGAACAGCAGTATTATTATTATAATATATAGCAGCATAACCATCTAAAAATAAATCTCCATCAAAAGGAAGATTAAAAGTTTCGCAATTAATATTCAAACTGAAGTTATTAGTCAAAGTAGAACTAAGATTTACATTGTCAAAAACTCCAGAACTTGCAAAATCTACATCAATATCATGCCATTCTTCGTTGCCCTCTCTTATAAAAGCATATTTAGTATCACTTGCACCAACTAATCGGAATCTTAATGATAATCTTATTTCTAAATTATTGAATGCTCCACTTGATGGAGAAAATCCAGTATCTAAACCCTCACATTTAAAAGTTCTATTAAATCGTATTGTTGAGCTTGTTGTTGCAATAACACTTCCTAAACTAACACTATATAAATCTGTTTTACTATTGTTTATATCAAATCCAGTACCTGAAAAAGGTATATCATTATATTTGTAACCATTCCATAAGGGAATCTCGTTAAAGTTTGGATTAAATAATGTGCTTGTATCAGAATTATTTGAATATTGTAAAAAAGGCATATTAAAAGTCTGAAGCCTATCATAATTCGCATTGACTTCTTTTAATACTGGTAAAAAATCAAAAGTTGCACCTCCTAATCTTTTATAAGTAGAACCCTCTGAAACAACTGCTGATGTTGATCCTGAACTATCAGGAGATCCAGTTACATCATTTCCAATATTATAAGCTCTAAAAAAATGAGTATTTCCAGAAGTCCAATTATCATAGTAATTAACTTGTACGAATATCCAATTACCATTTGAAAAGAAAACCCTCATTCCAAAAGTTTTACAAATAGAATCTAATAAATCAAAAGTTGTAGCATATTTTTTAGCTCCATCATCATCTAATTCAACAAAAGCCATGAAATTAAATCTACTATAAACTAAAGGATCTCTATCTGCTTGATGAGTCATGTTATCAGTAGTCCAATCAACAAAAGTCCGTATAAATCTTCCAAATGGACTAGAGCCAGTAAAAAATGTATCTGTGTTTATTTGTAGAGTAAATGCGTTTCTAAAGTATTGTAAAGCAGTAAATGTTGATGGCTCAGTATAACCAACTCCCTCGTTAAATTTAATATCTTTTAATGGAGATAATCCACAAACTGCGGTTAAACTAAACTCTCTAGGATAAGCAACATCTTGCTCTGGACTAATATCATTTAATAAGTTACCACACCAGAACAAAGTATAAGTTGAGTCATCATCTGAACGATAGACTCCTATTTGCCATCTACCATAAACACTTGTTTTTATTTCATTTATTAAAGCTTGTTGAGCATTAGATGTAATTAGCATATCGAAAACTAATTCACTAGGAATCAAACCAGTAAATCTATTTTCGTCCTCTGTTTGATACGTTAAATCAAATCCTCTTGAACTTAAAACTGGCTCATGTAAAGTGTTATCAGTTGCTTCATTATCATAAATCTCTAAACGATAATAAACACTGCTATCACTCTGAAATATAGATTGAAATTTTTTCTCTCTTGCCATTAGTAACCTCTTGTTCTGTTTCTGTTGTTTTTAGCTCTATCACTACTTAATAAAATGTCTGCTCCTTTTATTGTTCCAAATACTTGAACGTTACCTCCTCCACTTTCTCCAATCATTGATTTAAGCTTGTCTAATGGAGCTATTACTTCAGGATTAGACATTGTTGTTCCTGGTCCTTCTCCTACCATAGCAACAGTTGGTCCAGTAGCTAATCCTCCATCAGCTAGTCCAATTAAAGATAAAACTGAACTTGCTCCAGCTTCAGCTGCTAAATCTAAACTTCCAAAACCTAATGCAGTTAAAATACCTCTTATAGCTATCATTGCAATAAGTTGAGAGATTAATGCTTGAAAAGCTTTTTTTGCACCATCTACAATAGCACTAAAGAAACCATCTGAACTTTGTAATGCTTGAGAAAATACTCCTTGCATTGTTTGTCCAAAACTCATAAAAGCACCTTTTATATTACCAGCTAATACTTCTGTTTGTGTAATGACATCACCTAAATCAACCATTTCAACTTTTGCAAGTTTTACCTTACCTCTTAACTCATCAAAATTTTGAGTTATAAGTTTTATAGGAGCGGCATCTAATTTTGGAAAGTTTAAGTTTTGAAAACCCTCTCCAAATTTACCAGTTATTGTTGGTCTTACTGGATCTGGAGTAGGAGGAGGAGTTTTTTTAGGAGTAAAAAATGGCTTTCTAGTAACTGGATTAATTGCTTTTCCACTTCTCATATCTCCAATAATAGATGTATCTGGAGTTATATTTTGATTGCTAAAATCTAAGCCTTTCGATTCTTCTTTAACTCCAAAAATAGCATCTTTAACTCTATTAAATACATCAACAACTTTATCATAATTAGCAGTAAGAAAAGTTGCAGCAGCTAAAGCAGCACCTATTACTCTTCCTTGTGGAGTTAATAATTTAAAAGCATTAAAAACAAATTTTAAAGCTGGTAAAAGTTTTAATAAAAAGAATTTTCTTAAAGTTGCAAAAGCAGTAACTAATTTTCCAAGTATTATTAAAATTGGTCCTATTATAGCAGTTAAAGCTCCAAACTTAACAATAGACTCTTTTGTTTCTTTTGAAGTTCCAGAAAGAGTATCGGCTAAAGATTGAAGCATTGTTTTTAATGGCTCTATTCCCTCAACTATTATAGCTCCTAGTTGTTCGTTTACATCCGATAATTGATTTCCTAATTGTTGGAATGGTCCTAATCCAGCTTGTGCTGCTGCTTCTGCTGCTCCTCCGTATTGCTTTTCTAATTCATTAAGTATAATAGTTTGAGCTTCTGCTAGTCTATTAGTTTCAGCTAATTCTTTTATTACTTTCTTTTGTTCTTCACTAAATTGGATTCCACTTCTACTTAATGCAGATAAATTAGCTATTGGATCATTTAATGCTTTTCCTAATTGAATACTTGCCGACTTTAAATCTCCATCTAACCGAGTTGATAAGTTTAATGCAGCTAATTGAGTCCTTGAAAATTGTTCTCCAGCTATATTTGTAAAGGTTAAAAGTTGAGCAGTTGCATCTTTTAAAATTTCTTCATCTCCGAAAATAGTCTTAGTTTGTAAATCTGCTGCCATCTTTTGCAGCTCTTCAGAAGTAAATCCAGCAGCTTCTCCAGTTGATTTAAGACCAGCTTCAACTTGAGCTACTGCCTTAGCTTGAGCATCAAACGACTTTACTGCTAATGCTCCAAGTCCTACTATTGGCAAAGTTAAATTTCTAGTCAATGTTTGACCAGTTCTTTGCATACTAGCACCAAATTTTTTAAGACTTCTAGTAGATTTTTTTAAGCTACTTTGAAACTGCTTATCATTTAAAGAGAGTTTTACACTTAAATTCTTTTCAGCCATTTTTTTTATTTATTAAATCGTATTTCTTAGCTATATATTGAGCTTGTTTTTTTTGTTTCTCAACATCTTTAATCTCTACTCCTTTCTCCCATTCAAACTTTACAAGTTTTTGAGGAGTTAAATTTTGTCCTTTTTTTGTATGTGGCTGCAACATTAAACAAGCTAACCATCTTACTCTTTCCCATTCCCTTTTTTCTTTTGATTCTATTACGTCATTACGACCTTTTTGAATTAAAAAAAATTCGTGAAAAGTTAAGTTCCAAAATTCATCTGGTAACAATCCAAGCCCATAACCAACAGACTCTAATGTGTCCCAATCTATTTCTTTGCCGCTTTCTTCTTCTTTGCGGCTTTCACGTTTCCCTCATTTTCAAGTTTAGCACTAAATTGAGTTGAAAATACTTCTAATACTTTATTTAAAGCATCAAAATCTTCATCTAATAAATCTGCTACACTTTCAACTGTTAAAGAACATTCTTGTCCGCTTACTCTTGATCCGTCTTTAATTCCGTTTAGAATCAAAAAACAAGCATCATCTAAACTCATTGACTCTCCTAACTTATCTAAATCACTTAAAGCTCTGTCTGTATCTTTGCAGAACATTCTTAAAGCATTCATTCCAAATCTTACTGGATAATCTTTGCCGTTTATAAAAACTATTTCGTACATTTTTTATCGTTATTTATCGTTATTATTAAATTATCATTGAAGAGAGGAGGAGATAAACTCCAACCTCAATCCAACGATAAAAATTATTATACTGGATTCTGAGTTAAATCTCCTGATCCCTCGATTGTTACCGAGTAAGTTGGTGCATCTTCAGTACCTCCAGAAATCTCTAAAGATGTAATGAAACCACTACCAGTATAAGTATATCCTGCTGGAGTAGCTAGTGCAAATGTAAAACTTACTAGCTCTCTGTCCCTAGATTGAGTAAATAACTCATCTACATCTGTTGTTGTTCCAGCACTTACAAAGTCCATAAGTCCATCAGCACTTAAAGAATAACTTTTAGTACCTCCTAAAAGAGTTCTATTACCACCTGAATCTTTGTTTGTTATGTCGATAGTGTCAACATTGTAAGATAGACTTACGTTCTGTGAGTGCATTAGTTTAAATTTATCAGCTGAGCCAGTAGTAGCCTGAACTTTTAAAATTAAATTTGTTCCGTTAAAAATTGCCATTGTTTAAAATTTTTTATTTATTAATATCTTCTTTTTTGCTTTCTTTTTTATTATCTAGAGCTTTTAAAGACTTTAAAACTCTATACTCTTTTATACCTACTTCGTAAGATTTGCCTTTTTCATAATCAACACCTCTGAAAGTAATATCTTTTTTTAATTTTATTTTATACATATCTATCTATTTATATTAAATCTATAATCTTGAGCTATTTGATAAATTCCATTTGTACCACTTGTATCATCAAAAGACTCAACAGAATTTTCAAAAAATATCTTATCTACTACTACTCCAGCAAAAGTTCCACTTACATAGTCTAAAGCATCTCTAACATGACCTGACAAAGTAATTAAATCGCTATACTTGGAATGTACTAAAGTAATCTGTACTGTAACATAGTCATAAGTAGATACTCCGTTTTTTGTATTATTAGGAATATCACTAACAACTTGGTAAACTATAAATGGAAGAGTAGGATCATTTTGACTAAACTTAAATCTAGCTGGGAATATTCTAGTAATACCTCCAGTTGTAACTAAAGGAGAAACATCTGAATCATTACTTAAAATATTATATATTGCTTTTCCTACTTCCATTATTTCTTAAATCGTTTTTCAATCAATTTTTTAAGCTTATTAATAACGTTATTTTGAGCTTGTGATCCTTTACTTTTTGCTGCTTTATCTAACATTCTTAATCCTGGTATTCCTCTAAAACCATACTCAAAAAAGAAAAAATAGAAACCAGTTTTATCCATACTTGCAAAAGCTCCTTTTACTCTTGGTCCTACATAAACTGCTGGAGAGCTACCTCTTCTATTTTTACCATTTATAATAGCTAATGATTTTTCTAATTGTCCAGTCTTTTTACTACTTGCACCCTTTCTAGTTGGCTTTATCATAGTATTTACATTCTTTTTTAATTCATTTAATATTGGTCTTACTGCTTGTCTCATTGCAGTTTGCAATATTTTTTTATCGCCTTTCTCATCTAATTTTAAAGATTCTAAACTTTTTATTATATCATTTAATTCTTTTTCATTAATAGACAATCCAACTTGTCCAGAATGTCCTCCTCCACTTTCTAATACTTTTTCTGTAAATACTGCCATCAGCTTGAGAATATATCTTTTAAATCTTTTTTAACTATTGTTAAAAGCATCTTATCCTTTCTTCCTATTTCTTTAATTCCTAAAATAGCATATTCATTATCTCCATCACTTAGATAAAAATCTGGACTCGTACCTATTGCAGTCCTATATCTAATTAAACATTCAACCATTTGCTCTCCTACAAAAACATCTGATTCATAAGATGTCTTACCACCTTTGAAATTAAAGTCTGCAAATATCGTTACACTTGCAGCACTTCCAGATACTCTTTCTCCATAAGCATTAGTTGTAAATGTTTGATTAAATAAAGTTAATTTTCTATCTAACTTTCCAAATATCATAACTCTAAAAATCTGTAAGGAGTTAACATATATTCAACCATTAAAGGTAATTCTGCAACTTGTGTACCTAAAACAACATCTTGTCTTTGTTCGTAGTATCTTCCGACTATAATTAACATTGCTTGTTTTATAGCATCCTCAACTTCAGAAGCAGTTCTACCAACTACAAATTCTATTTCTACTGCATTCGGTCTTTCAAAAGTATCAGGAAATGATCCATCATTACTTTGATAGATTCTTCCAGGTTTTATCTTATCGTCTAAATCATAGTTAGATGCAGCTAAAGTTACTAAAGAATTACTAGTATCATAATACTTTACATGAGTAACACTTTGCACTATTCCAACTTGTAAATCTATATAAGGAGGGAACTCATCAAAATAAAGATTGTAAGTTTGACTCATCAATCTTCTTCTTGTAAACTCCTCAACTTGATTAGTTGCAACACCTATTAATGCAGTAATATAATCATTATCATCATTAAAATCAGAATCAATTCTTAAATGTATTTTAGCTTCAGCTAATGATATAGCAGTAGCAGATGGAGCAGTTTTTAAAACTAGCTTTCCATAAGGAACATAATCATTTTGATTATAATAATAGTTGTTGTAAGTAAACATAAATTAAAAAAATTAATGGAGGAGGAATTACCCTCCTCCGTTAAATAAACAAAATTATGCTTCAATTAATGTAGCAAAAGCAGAATCATTTTGAACTGCATCGCCATCAACTAAAGAAGTTAATACATATCTTGGCTGACCAATTCCAGAATTTGTATAGATGTCGTAGATGACATCTAATCCACCAAATTGAGCAATGTGAACTTTAGAGAAGTCTCCAAATAAAGCATGTTGCTTTGTAGAGCCACCTCCATTACCAACATTTGTAGATTGGAAAGCAAAGTATCCATTCATCATTTTGTCAGAATTGTCATATAAAGCACTTACTCCAGTAACTTGTACTGCAGCTTTTGCAGCAGTGTAAGCTTTCATGTCCATAAGGTAAGCTAATCTAGCTCCCTCAACTTGAACTCCAGCAGTTAAAACTGCTTTCTCCATAGCTAAAACAGAAGTTGCAGAAATTGCAGCAGTTGATCCAGCACCAGCATCAGCAAAGATAGAAGTTGGAGCATTAGTTACATCGCCAGTTCCTAATAAAGCAGCTTCTAAAGTAGCAGCAACAGACATAGCCATGTTTCTTCTCAATGAAGCTTCGATAGATGCGTTTTGAGCAATAGCTTCAGCAGATACATTAACAATAGAAATAAGTTTCTTAGGGTCTAATGTTAAGCTTGTAGCAGTACCATTTTGAGCTGGAGCAGAGCCACCAGTTTCAGGAACAAATCCAGAATTGATAGAGCTAAACACGGGAAATTTCAAGTTCGATACCCCCGAGTAAAAGTTGCATCCAGCAGAAGCTAATACTAAATTTGCTTCTAATTGGTCTGTCCATGCCATTACCTCAGTAGCGTTACCAGCAGCAGTAGCAACAGATGCTCTTGTTAAGATTGAAGATGGTATTGCAATACCTTTGAAAGATTGACCAGTGTAACGAGCTTCGTTACGTGCTTCTTGATCCATCTCTTTTACTAATCCACTTAGACGACCAGTTGCAGCTTGGTGCATAGCATCTTGGAAAGAGTAATCTCTTATCTCATTTGGAGTGTTTTCTGTAACTTCTTTGATAGCTTTTGTAGCTTGTAGTTTCTCAAAAGATTCAGCTCTTGTAGCCATCTTATTTAAGTCCTCTACTTTTTCGTTTAAAGAATCAAAATTGCTTTGCTCATCTGAACTCATATCACGACCCTCAGCAGATGCTACTAGTCCCTCCATTTTTTCGATAACTTCAGCTCTTTCTTCTTTGTAAAGTTTTGATGTTTTCATTTAATTGAAAATTATTATTAATACTTATTTTTTAAGATTTTCAATCGCATTTGGTTAAGGCTGCGATTTTTTAAATCTTCTTCTTCTTTTTGTACCTCTTTTAATTCTTTCTCTAAATTGTCATTTAGTTTATTTTCTTCTTGTTCTTTTTGCCAATTCTCTAATGAACGTAAAGCAAATGATCCAGCTTCGTTATATGCTGGAAATGTGACACTGCTGATGTCGTATAATCTAGACACTTTGTTTATTGTTCTGATGTTTTTACCTTCTTCATTTCTCCAAGAATCATCCTCAACAGTAAAAGCAAAACTTGATTGACTTATTGTTCCATTTTTTAACAGAGTCATTAAATCATTTGCTAAAGTTGTATCTGGCATATCAGCTTCATACTTTAATCCTTTTTCATCTACTGACAATCTTAAAGTATTATTAGTTGTTCTAGCTAAAGGAAGTCCATCATGATTAATTAAAAATCTTACATCATCTTCTAAACGTCCATCAAAAGCTCCAGGAGCTATATATTCAACAAATCCTCCTAAATCGTTTGATTCACTATTAAATACTGCTCCATAACCAACAACTACATTTTTGCCATCATCATTCCTTACTTCAATATTAGATACGTTAAATGTTCTAACTTCTTTGTCAGTAATGTTTCTAACTTCAGATTTATCCTCTTCTTCATGTCCTGGATAATGCTCTGCTTCATCCATGTCTTTATCTTGTTCATCTATCATTTCAACATCATCAACATTTTTACCATAGTAAATAATGATTGAATCATCTGTTTCTTCTATCTTTTGGATATGTCTTAAATCATGTTTTTTCATAATATTTTTATTTTCTTCCATTTCTTTTTTTACTGGATGATTATCTGGTAATAAATCTGTATCATGTTTACCACCCTGAAATCTACCTTTTTTTAATGCGAATAAAAAAGAATTGACTCTAGCATAAGCCCATTGTTCTGGACTTGATACATTTGGTCTGACTGATCCTGGATTGGTTTTGTATGCTCCTATTCCTCTTTCAAAAACTTTCTCAAGTTCATTTAAAGTTGTTCTTCCATTCCAATCTAAATCAAGCTCTTTTATTTCATCATTATGTTCTTTAACTTTATTTTCTAAAGCTTTAACAACTGTTTCATTTAGTTGTTTTTCTTCTTTCTTTCCCTCTAGTTTTTTAGTCAATTCTAAAATAACATCTTTCATTCCTTGCTCTCCTAAATTACCAATAACTCCCCATTTCATTTGAGCAACAACTCCACCAACATTAGAAAGATTAGGCTCTGTATCTTTTTTAAATTGTTTACCATCTTGGAAATGTCTAGCTGCCCAGCTCTCTCTTTCTTTAATCCATGTAGTAATCGCTTCAGTTTCCTGACCATCTCTCGACCTACCCCATAACATAAATGCTTCATTACCTCTTATGTTTCCTCCAGCTTTCCAAATTTCTGGAGTTTGTTCTTTTACGTTAGAAGCAAAATTAAAATCAAATTGAGGATAGTTTGAATTCCTTAAACTGATTTTTTTATCTTCTCCTTTTGTTGGAAAGTTAGTCATCAGATTCTGTTTCTCCTATTGGTGCAAAGTTCAAAGGTTTGTATAATTCATCACCCTCTTCACCAACTTTATTAAATCCTTCCATTTGTCTAATCTCATTAATTGATAAAGCACCGATTGCAGCCATCTCTCTATAATAAGCTGAACGACTTGCAGAATCTCCTCTTAATAATGCTTTAGTATCTAAATCGATTGTAAATCTTCCGAATTCTGTTTCTCTAAATAACTTTCTATTTAACTCTTGTTCTATCATTGTTATATAAGGAAGCAAAGTATATCTTACAAAATCAATACTTAAAGCTTCAATGCTTGAGTAATTAGCAGCTTTTTCTAAATGTCCGATTAAACTTAATGGCACTTTAAAAATTCTAGCTATTTCTTCTATCTGGAATCTTCTAGTTTCTATAAGTTGATACTTGCTTAAATCAACTGCTGCACTATCGAAAGTCATACCCTCCTCAAGTATTGCAGTTTTACCAGCCATAAATGATCCGCTATATTGATTATTCCAAGAGCTTTTTAATCTTTCAACTGCTTCTTTTGATAGTTTACCTGGATGCTTTATAATACCTCCTATGTTAGAACTATTACCTAAATAACTATTAGCAGTATCATTAGAAGCTATTGAAGTTGCTATTGTTGTATTTTGTGCTTTTAAAATACTTACACCTTTGTAACCATCAAATGATAAATTAAAAAAGTGTAACATATCTTCTTTCATTATTCCAATCTCAAAATCTTTGACATCATAAATGATAGTACCCTCATGCTTTATTACTTTTACGTCTTGAGGATTAATAGGTATTAATGATACTGGTCTTGCAGAACTATCTCTTTCTATATAAAAATAAGCATTCCCTTCAACTAAAAGATTAGTCATTAAAGTGTCCAGGAATGTGTAAGGAGTCATGTATGAGTTAGGATAACGAGCTAGTAGATTATAAACTGGATGTGATACGTCGTTTATCTTGTCGCTATCATCTTCAACTTTATATACTTTAATGGGCAGACTTGCGATTGATTCGCTTATTACTCTTACACATGAAAAGACTGCACTAAATGTTAGACTTGAATCTCTACTAACTGCCGTTCTGTTAGCTGCTCCTTGTCCTCCAAAGATTGCTCTTAAAAAATTATCTCCACGTTTTTCTGAACGTAGGAAGTCAAATAGTCCCATAAAATAGTTGTAATTACCCTACAAAGATAAGGTAAAATAATTCTCAATAAAAATTATATTTTTTTTAAAAATTTTTTTATGTTAATAACTTTGGAAGAAAAAATTATATCCAAACAATACCTCTATCATCATAACTAGAATCTTCTGTATCATCATTCATATAAGAGCCAATAGCCATTACTAAAGAAACCATTCCATCTATCTTTTCTGTTGCTTTGCTCTTATCAAATTTAATGTTTCCAGCTGGATCAGACTTTACCGCTACATTAGAAGCCATCCATCTTAAGACTTTATTACCTCCATGATTTAATTGCTTTCCTAATATTAGTTTTTCTAAAGATTTTGTGGGAGCGGATAAACTCGCGAAACCCTGACCGAATGGAATCATTGGAAGTCCATCATTAACTAAATCAATAACTAACTGACTACTATTCCATCTATCATAAGCAATCTCTTTTATGTTTACTATTTCAGCAACTTCTTTAATTCGTTTCTTAATGTAATTGTAATCAGTAACATCTCCCTCTGTTAGTTCTATTAAATCTTCTTTACCCCATCCAATATAATCTACTTGGTCTCTTCTGCTTCTTACAAATGCAGTATCTTTTGGAGCAAAGAAATAAGGTATTATTGTAAACCTATCATCTTCAGGAATGATTAAAACGAACGCAGAAATATCTCTTACTGAAGCTAAGTCTAAACCAGCATAAGCAGTCATACCTCTGTAATCTTCTAATCTAACTGGAGCTTTATCGCATTCCATCCATTGAGCATCTGACAACCATTTACTAGCTGATGACATCCATTGATTAAGATGCAACATTCTAAAAGTATTCTCATAACTTGGAAGCTTAATAGCTTTCTCTTGCTCTCTTTTAAGATAGTCTAATTTAACTACTCCACTTTCTAATCCAGGATTAGCTAACCTCAAAGCTTCTTCACTTGTCCAATCTATATCTAATGGACAATCATATTTAATATAATAAAACGATTCATCTTTGATAATACCCTCTGAAACTTTACGTCCATAATCCTCTGTTTTTTTACATATTGATTCTCTATTATATCCAGCAGTTGTTATTGCTATTGTCAATGGCTGCCGTCTTGATCCTACACTTGTAGTCAAAGCATCCCATAAGCTAGAATCTTTTTGAACAAAGAATTCATCCATACAAATAAAAGAAGCATTATATCCGTACTTACTAGATGCTTCACTACTTATAGCCTTAAAAGAAGAATTACTTTTTTCATGTATAATAGAGTTTTTAAATACTTGTAAATTATTTACTAGTTGTTTGTCAGCTCTAACCATTCCAGAAGCAACCTCAAATATAATTCCAGCTTGTTGTCTATCTCCAGCAGCGACATAACATTCAGCACTAGGCTCTCCGTCTGCTAGTAACATATATAAAGCAATAGCACTAATTAACGTACTCTTTCCGTTCTTTCTTGGCAGACATATATAAGCAGTTCTAAATCTTCTTAATTCTGTTGTTCTATATTTCCAACCAAATAAATCTCTTACAATCTTTTTTTGAAATGGCTCTAGCTTAAAACTAGTTCCTCCTAATTCTCCTTTTAAATGTCTAATGTGATTCTCAATAAAGTAAACTACTCTATCAGCAGCTTTCTCATCAAAGTAAAAAGTATTATCACTAACAATATCCATTAATCAAAGAAGTTAAAATCATCTGTTCTTTCCTCCTCTTGTTCTGGCATTGATAAACTTGCTCGACTGCTTGGAGTAAATCCAAATTGAGTAGATAGTTTAATTGCATTTTGGAGAGCATTTTGCATTACTTTATACTTAGGATTAATTTTAGTCATTCTTAATTTACCATCCTTATCAACTGTTTGCTCTGTAAAGTTTCCTCCTAGCTCTGCTGATATACTTCTGTAAATACCTATCTCATTACAATAAGCTGCTAGGATCGATAAGTCTGTTAAGTGTAACATTTTAATTTTAGCTAGTTCATTTGATACTATTTCCCATTCATCTGCACCCTCTTGATTTAAAAAAAAAGGAGCTTCTGGCATTGAAACAACTGCCGTTGTCTCCATCTCGTTTCCCACAAGCCGAGACTTTTCTAACGTACCTTTCAGCTCCTTAATTTTTGTAGGTATTTTTTTTCTCCCTTTCATTATCTGAACTTAAACTGGTTTTAGTTTGGTATAACTATATCCCCCACGTTTTTGTTTTAATTTTGCGTATAAAAAATGAAAACTCCCCCGTGCGCCCAGATCGGAAGAG
>VMHT01162386.1_pt1 | contig 16663 bp, 14 predicted proteins | sample 4693611 | NCBI WGS metagenome assembly VMHT01 (sample SAMN12280063, study PRJNA550983) | marine metagenome | isolation source: seawater sampled from same location over 5 years 0.02-0.2 micron viral filtrate | place: USA: collected off the coast of southern California halfway between the port... ... | reverse complement strand
TCGTCAACCCCTATGCGGGTAACAGAAAGGGCAGGAGTGTCGGAGAACAAGCTAAAGCGTTGCTTGAGAAGGAAGGGAAGAAGGTTGAAGTGCACCATTCGGCATATGAAGGTCACTTGATGAAAATTGCAGAGGAGCTCGAGGCCAAAGCCAATGATCTCTTTGCTGTGGTTGGTGGAGACGGAAGTCTTTCAGAGGTCATCACCGGTAGAATGAGAGCTAATTCCGAGAAAAAGGAATTGTTCGCCCTCATCCCTGCAGGAACTGGGAACTCGATGGCCAATGACCTCGGCATTTCATCGGTTGAAGGTGCAATTCATGCAATCATATCCGGTGTGCGGCAAAACCTCGATCTTGCTCGAGTCGAAATGGTCAATGGACTTCCTGGCTCAGAAGATGGAACAACGGTTCGGTACAGTCACAACCTGGTCACATGGGGTCTAGGCGTAGATTCAACAATCAAGGCTGAAAAGATGCGTTGGATGGGACCGATTCGATACGATGTCGGGATTTTGATGGCAATTATGGCGAACAACCGACGCCATGCGACATTGACCCTCGATGGTGTCAAAATGGAGGACGATTACACACTCTTCTTGATTCAGAACAGTCAAACAGGAGGTTCTATGCTTCCTTTGGCACCAGGTGCATCGCTTGATGACGGACTAATGGACATTGGAATCCTTAAGAAAATGACTCGACGAGATGTGCTCAAGGCCTTTGGTATGCTGAAAAAAGAAGGTCGCCACGTCTTCCACCCCAGAGTAGATTACCACCGGTTCAAGAAACTGTCAATCGAAACTCCAACGCCTGCTGCCATCAATATTGATGGTGAAAACATTGGTTCGACACCGATCACAATGGAAGTGCTTCCAAGCGCTGTGGAAATTTGTATTCCACCATCAGAATGAGAAATCTGAAAACTCTTCACTGTCATCGAACTTTTCTTTTTCTGCAGGTGTGGGCTCGTAAACAGGAGCGTCTTCTTCAGCCGGTTTGGCTGCTGCCCTCCGCTTTCTGACGGCCTTCTTTTTCTTAGGTTGGCTTGGTGGAGGTGAAGAAGTACGGCCTGGTGCAACACTGGTGAAGTGTTCCTGTGATTGTGAAGTGGGTTGACTCGAGGTCACGCTTGTAGGCGCACTGCTCGAGCGTTGTGGGGCTTGCCACACGTCGGATTGGACCGATGGCGTGGCTTGTATATTGGATGATTGAGGGGCAGAAGATTCCATTTCTTTTGCTGCCGAGGTCACCACAACTGATGAGCCACCACTTGTCGAGCCAATCGGTGTTGCATCACTATCATCGGAAAGGATGCTGTCCATATCGAAACCGGAGAGTCCGGATTCCTTGGAAGATTTGACTGGAGCTTGCTTCTTTTCTCTCTTAGCCTCAGAACGTTGTTCTGCTTTACGACTTGATGGAGAGGACATGCCGGAGGATTTCGCCTTCTTGACGTCCTGTTTAACCTTCTTGATATTATCAAGACCAACTTGTCCAAGGAGTGTTTTCATGGTGTCTTGAGCACCTTTCATGACGAACATTTTCGACAGGATGAATGAAGCCACTGCGCCACCGATACCGACAATGAAGAACATCAGAACAAAACCAGTCCGGCCAAGAATTGGCACATCGCCATGGACCCATTCATCATCGGATTCCCCGTTTGAGGATACGGTGGCTCCATCAAGGCGGATCGTGGTGACCAGAACGAACAATTGTTCTCGGTTTTGATTGCCGATTAAAACTGTACAGTCATCACTTACTGTCTGGCTTGAATGATACCCGTAGGCGTTGCTAGCGTTGCTTGCTACGAGGTAGCCCTCAACGCTGACTGATTGGTGCCATTCTCCGAGTGAAAGCATACCACCTTGTATTGATTCTGTTGTTGGGATCAAACCAAGAATATACCACCGTGTATCCTCATCTGAATTGATTTCATCAAGGTCAACAGTCCCTGCTCCTGTTTGTGGATTCAGCGGGTCGTTCCAATCTTTGAGGTCGACGCGGGCACCTTCACCTTCGAGCGTCTGAGATGCTTGAGAAAAGGACATTGATTGAATGGCAACACTCGTGGTTACCGCAGCGCCGATCCCGTTGACTGCATCTGTGTGAGATGCATAGAGTTGGCTAGCGGCGAGGTAGCCTGTGAATTTGACTGGGAGGCTCTTGTTGGTCCCCATTTCTGTTTCGCCTGGTGAACAACCAACTGCCTCAAGTCCCTCAAGACGTTCTTCGGAGGGGCCTAGATTGCTCGTGATGCTCGTTGCCGCACGATCAAAGTCAACCTCAACACCACCATTGGCTGCGCCCCATGATGCGTTTGTGGGGCCAAAGCAACCAGCAAGCAGCATCAATCCCAACAGGGCTACGGCGAAAGCACCTCTGCGCATATTTGCACGAGGGGTGCTTTAGTTTGAGAACTCTTCCATCAAGATGAGGTGAATTCACATGCTGTTTGAGTCAAAAATGGCGCAGAGAGAGGGATTCGAACCCCCGTGTCTAGGAGACAGTGGATTTCAAGTCCACCGCAATACCGGGCTATGCGATCTCTGCAACAAGCCTTGGGGGGCACCACCCCATCATACTGTTTTCGGCTGTCAAGCTTCGAAAAAATCACTCATCGTGTTCTTTTCGGGAGCCCACTGCCGCAGCCGCCAAACCGAGTGCGGTCATGGCCACACCAAACGTAAGACCGGGCACACCTTCACTTTCGCTCGGAGGGGTTAGATCGTCGACTGCCGTCTCAACATCCATCAAGAAATCTTCGACATGCCAAGAATCGCCTGTCCACGCTACCTTCGGTGACATACCTTGGAGAATGTATGTAATCGTTGAATGGCCAACTGAATAGTCAATAACAGTACCTTCGGATGCGACACAAGAAAGGCGATCTCCTTCTGCCCACTCGTAACCTTCATCGCACATGCAATGCTTGCCGGCTCCAGAGCCCATTTCCCAACCATGATCGTTACAAACGCTTGGCTCTGCCTCCTCGCGCAGTGTTGCGCCTGGGGGCGGGATTTCAGAGAGGTTTGTTGAGTTTGGAGCCCAAGCGATATACATTGGTTCAACAAGACTGTCCATCCCAATCTGAGACGATTCCCATGCTGATGAGGTGGCGTTCCACGTGGAGAGACTCCACCGCCAAGAGGAGTCGCTCGGTGCTGCTACATCGTCAATTGATTCCATGTAATGGCCGTATTGGCTTGCTGGCATACTGGTGTTCATTTCGGCTCCAGCAAAAGCACCCATAGACAAATGCCAACCCGTCATTTGTTCAATGGTGTGATTGGCGGTTGAGTTATCGGGGAACAACACTTGCATCATTGGCGAATCTGGATGAGGCTCAGACAACACTGAGGTGTTGGCGTTTGATGCAGCCCAAACCAACTGGTCATGGTCAAGGGCGTCGATTGAATCAATTCCAACAGGGGAGTCTTCCCATTGCTGAGAGGTTTCATTGTAAATCAAGAGGCTCCACCACCATGAATAGTCGGACGGGGCTTCATAGCCCTCAATCGCTGTGATATTATGGCCGAGCTGGCTGTCAGAGGCATTGATCGCCCAATTTGCCTCATAGGCCATGGCTTGAGTCAATTCCCAGCCGCTCGGTTCGAACATGAGCTCTGATGCACTGCCTGTTGTCGGGTCGATATAGGTCACAATCGGATCGCTGTTAACCCCAATGTGTGCATCAATCACTTCTTGCTCAACAAGAATCCCGAAGTTTCGATAGATGTCTGCCAAGACGTCTTTGTCACCGGTGAGATGAGGCCATGAAACACCATGTCGCTCAGTGTATTGAGTCAGTGCTTCGGGTGTGTCTCGGTCGGGATCCACTGAAATGGAGATGAAACCAACGCTGTCAACGGCTTCGGGCGAGAGGCCATCTTGCACCAAACGCAAGGATTGGGTGATGACCGGGCATACATCTGGACAGGATGTGAAAATGAAAGACACGACGGTCACTTCACTGTCCATTGCGGAAAGTGTGAAATTTTCACCCGCTTGGTCGGTGAGGGTAAAATCCACGATATCGTTGCGTGAAAGTTCATGCCCCTTGTAGGCTGTTGCATTTGGCGTAGCAGCGATAAGCAGTGCAAGACAAACTGAGATTGCAAGCGCTTTACGTAGGTACATGGACTGCACCCAACGCCCGTTGGGTTTCAATGTTATTGCGAACGGCATTATCGTTCGGTCGCATAACTCCAGTCCGGTGTGCACCAGCTTGGAAGGCCTGAAACTCCTTCAGGGTTGGAAAGTCCAATGCCCCAGAGCATCAGAGCGACAAAGATCCACGGGAACATGAAGGTGATGTTGAACCACTTGTGTTCATCCCTCAAGTGCATAAAGAATGCAGCAATACCGTAGCCCTTGACAATACCAACGCCGATGAGAATGGCCCAGACCGCCGAACGGCTAATGTCAATTTCCGTGAATGGAACGGTTTCGAAGAAAACCGCACCGAGTTCAAACAGTGTGAACACCATCAAGACGATGAAGTTCCAAAAGTAGATGTCTTTGCCCATGTATAAATTTGCGTGCTCTCCCATAATCTCACCTCAATACAAATAGAATGCTGGGAAGATAACCACCCAAGCCAAATCGACAAAGTGCCAGTACAAACCGAAATATTCGATGCCCTGTGCATTGTCCTCATCAAATCCGATGGTGTCCGCTTTGAACACCAAATACAACATGATCAGCAGACCGATGAACACGTGAAGGCCGTGTGCACCGGTTGCGATGTAGAAGATTGAACCTTGAACAGTGCCGATGGTGAATCCTTCTGCAACCAGATGACTCCATTCAACAAGCTTGAGGACGATGAACAGTGAACCAAGCAAAAGCGTGGCAATGAGGTAGTTTCGCACCGCTGCCTTGCGGATTGGCATGAGTTTGCCCATGACGCCCTTTGGCGCCTCCCACTTTGCATTCTTTGCAGTCTTGAGTGCAAGAACGATGGTGTAGGATGAAATGATCAAAGCAAAGGTGTTGATTCCACCGGGCAATAGAGTCCAGAAGTCACCAACTGACTCGCCAAAGCCGTCGACCTTTGCCCCGCCTGGGCGAAGGTAATCCGAAGCCGTGAGGACCCAGTCATCTTCCGAAGCACATCCTTCAAAGCCGCCGTCACTGTTCTCAAACGCCCACTTTGTGCACCACTCGGTGCGCATGCGGAGGTAGGAAGAAAAGAAGGTCGCGAAGACCATGATTTCTGACATAATGAAGACCCAAAGGCCGACCTTACGAATGTGGTCTCCTTCAAACGGATAGGAGGTTGCAATCTGCTCACCATGTCCGATGAAAGGTAAATCCTCAAACCACCAATTGGCAACTGCGACAATGATAATCAACAATCCCGAAACGCTAACACCCAACATTCCAAGTTCAGCGGTGACGGTGTCGTCGAGCAGTGCTTTGCAAGCAACAATGAAGTCTGGAAGGCCCCAAAGGAAGATCATGATACCGAATGCGAAGATAATCGGTGATGATGAGCCATGGTGTTCATGCTCATCGTGATGACCCCCCTCATCATGATTGTCCTCTTTTGGCTTGCTGGCGTTCAAGAAACCGCCAAAACCAATGAACGCTGCATAGGCTAATGTAATGAACAGCAGCGTAATTCCAGCCACACGATACGTGAGATAGGAAAGATGGGCCGCGATTTCCGAGTTGTGCGCCTCTTCTTTCGCAATGTAAAGGTCGTTGGCATGGTCATCACCAGTGATCGTTCCCGCAGCAACGGCTTCTTGCCATTCCTTCTTGGCATCTTCGTAATGATGGTGCTCATCATCCCAAGTTTGATGCTTATTTTCTGCAACAAACACGCCAAGCACTGCAAAACCAACGACACCGATGGTCAAGATGAGTCCTGCCATCAAGACAGCGCGCATCCAAATGCTGTTCGGGACTTCGTTTCCGTGTGTGCTCATTCTTCAACCCCCTTTGCAAGTGGTGTTGCCAACTTCGTCAGCGGGCTGACTTTCTTGTCTGATACACCATGATGGCCATACAGTTCATTCATGTCACCCTGAGTTGGTATGTCGTGGAACGAAGGCGTTGGCGGTGGTGAAGTAGTCATCCATTCGAGTGACCAACCGCCCCACGGATCGTTTCCAGCAGGTTCACCGTGTCGGTTCGAGCGAATGATGTTCCAAACGAGCAGGAGTTGGCTCAGACCGAAGATGAACGAAAAGGTACTGACTGCTATATTGTACTCAGCAAAGCCACTTTCTGTGGTGTAGCTGTGTGTTCGGCGAGGCATACCCATAATTCCAAGAGCGTGCATAGGCCAGAAGGTCGCATTGTAAGATGCAAAGCCGATCAAGAAGTGCCACAAACCAAGTGTTTCGTTGAGTTTGCGTCCTGTCGCCTTAGGATACCAGTAGTACACACCGGAGAACAAAGCGAAGACTGTTCCGCCAATGAACACATAGTGGAAGTGGGCAACGACGAAGTATGAATCGTGGAAATGTACGTCAAGGCCTGCCACTGGGAAGAACATACCAGATATACCACCAAGGGTGAAGGTCACGAGGAAACCAAGCGACCAGAGGGTGTGTGTTCGCATGACCATGCTGCCACCCCATATCGTTGCGAGCCAGTTGAACACTTTCGCACCAGTTGGAATCGCTACCGCCATGGTGGTGATCATGAACGCTGCACGCCAGAATGGATCCATACCGGAGGTGAGCATGTGGTGGCCCCAAACGATGAAACCAACAACCCCGATACCAGCCATTGCGAAGACCATCGATTTGTATCCGAAGATTGAGCGTCGAGCGCTTGTCGCCAACACTTCAGAAACAATTCCGAAGGCTGGAACAACAACCACGTACACTTCAGGATGGCCGAAGAACCAGAACAGGTGCTGGAACAGTAAGCTGTCACCGCCTGCGGTGAAGAAGACCGTTCCAAGGGTGTGATCGAACAGGAGGAACGCCACACCGATGATGAAGGCAGGCAAGGACATGTAGAGCATGAACACGCTGACGAAGACCGACCAGGCAAACAGTGGCATCTTCATGAAGCCAACGCCGGGTGCGCGCATGGTGAACACGGTTGTGATGAAATTCACACCACCGAGGGTCGAAGATGCACCGAGCATCAAAATTCCAGAGATGAATGCAGTCGTTCCTGGATTCGAACCATACTGCGCCAGTTCGGCCCCGAGATTCGCCTCTGTAAGCGAAGAGTATGGAGGGTACATGACCCACGTAATGTCCGCACCTTCGCCAGACCAGATACCAGCGTAAATCAGTGGGCTAGAGAACACAAGAAGCCATAAGCCCATAGCGTTAATCCGCGGGAAGGCAAGATCTTTTGCCCCAATTTGCAACGGCAGAACATAATTCATGAATCCGGCAATCATTGGCATAGCTGCAAGGAAAATCATGGTTGTACCGTGGAGGGTAAAGAACGAGTTGTATTCGGTTTCCGTCAAGAACGTATTTTCTGGAAGGGCCAGTTGAATACGGAATAAGAGCGCAAGAATACCACCTACAAGGAAGAAGATGAATCCATACAGGAAGTAGAGGATTCCGACTTCTTTGTGATCTGTTGTGGTCAACCACGGCTTGAGGTATGACCAGAAGTTTTCGATGGTGAAGGTGCTTGGTGAGCGTGCATAAAACACATACAGAACACCGAGAAGCACGAGACCGAGAGCCAATCCAATAGCGGTAATCAGGACCACAAGCGCACGAGCGCTTGGTGCTATTTCGCCGGCATTGACGCCTGGGATGACAAGAATAGCTTCGTTCCAATAATCGCCTCCAGAACCAGCACCGCCGTTGACAGCGTTTCCGTAAACGGTAATTTCAACGACCTTTCCATCGTCACCTGGCGCAACGAATTCAAAGTCCCAAGAGCGAACACCATTTGCTTCAGCGGTGTGAGTCAAGCCACCGTCCATGTCGTGGCTGAGGGATTCGTTCACGGTTGAGACCATGCCAGAAGAAGTGAGGATACGGAAACCGCCAGCGTGGCCGTTCCAAGGATCTGCACCCTCGGTGCTGCCGCCGTTGTGGAGTTCCATGACATCGTTGACAACAGTCACCGTGAATGGATATGTTTCGCTTGCATTGAATGTGTCAGGTAGCCCTTCAACAACAACTGAGGTGTCGCCAGATGCGCCACCGTGGCAAGAACAACCGTTGTCACCAGCTGCTCCGATTCCAGTCGGCATAGCCTCGAATTGTGGGGAGGCTGCAAGCATCAAGAGCATAAGTGCCACAAGAGTCAGGGCGCGTGTTCGCATCAGTAGCCGCCTCCGTCAGAACTGGATTGTGACTTTTTGACACCAGTGTCGACTTCGCAGCCGTATCCTTCGGTAGCAACAACGGTCACTTGACCAATCATCTTTGAGTGGTCGAGTCCACAGTACTCAGCGCATCGAATTGGGAAGGTGCCAAGATCGTCGGGTTGAGCGTACATGACCGTGCCTGCCTCAAGACCGGGCACCAAATCTTCCTTGACACCCCATTCTGGTAGCCAGAATGAGTGTTGGACTCCGACGTAGTTGGGATTGGAAGCATCGGATGGTTGTGAGTGGAGGTTCATCACTGCAACTTTATCGCATGGCAAGAGCAAGTGTTCGCCACCTGCAGTAGAGAGGACGGTGCCAACTGGAAGATGTTCCCATGTGTGAAGCAAGGAATCGTCGGCGTCGAACACCGTGATCTTGGAATGAAGTTCTACATCCAAGTAGAAACCGGGCCCTGTGAGCTCGAGCATACCGGTTGAAGCGTCAATTTGGTAATCCGTTTCAACCCCGTCAATGGCGATTGTAACGTTGGTTGCGGTCGTGTTGAGCGCATGGACCATGAGCATGCTTCCTTCCCAGTCAACGTCGATGCCAGTGCTTGGATCTTCCCATGTCAACGACTCAGTGTAGTGAAATTCCCAGAACCATTGCTTGCCAACCACTTGGATGTCGAAGGTTTCCGCATCATCATCGACGGTCCAGACTGCTGTGTTTGATGAGAGGGCCATCATGGTAAGCCATACGACAATAATGGTTGGAAGGACGTAGAACAACACTTCCAGTTTCGTATTGTGTGAATCGACTGGAAACGAGCCAACTTCAATGTGGTATTTGTCCATGTTTTCGACTGGTTCGACGCCGTCGCGGTAGCGCAGCATTGCGATGAACATCCATCCAAAGGTGAATATTCCGACAATGATGCTCCAAAACATGAACTTATCATAAAGGACGTTGAAAACAGTGTCTTCAGCAGGCATAGATTACCCTCATGTGTATGGCCGTCGATACCGGTCTTAAACCCTTGGCGATAGCGCCTTCTTCCTCGAGGTCTTTCAAAGCCGCTATGTCGCGTTTCAGTGCCCTGTTTTTTGTTCAGAAAAAATCTCTTTTTTTACCCTCATATCATGCATGTTAAGTTGATAACTAATGGGGGAAATGGAGCGCTGTGTCCCTCGCATCTTGCATACAGAGCACCTTCCAAGAAGGCGTGCTGTTGAGTATTGAGGTCCATCCAGCGGCCAGCCATACTGGCATTGGGGCGGTGAACACTTGGCGCTCAAGGCTCTGCGTATATGTACAAGCCAGCGCCGAGAAAGGGCTAGCAAATCGCGCGGTGGTCGATTACTTCACCGATTTGCTTGATCTGCAAAAAGCATCGATTTCTATCGTCGCCGGCCACACCTCTCGGAAAAAAACCGTGAGGTTTGAAAACATCAGTGAGGGGCATCTTCTCATTCTGCTCAAACGGGAGACTGATGTGGCATGACTCGAGACACAAAACATCGCTCCCCTTTAGGCGCTGGTGATGCCGCACTCAGGTTCAGATTAGCAGGTGAAGCATTGGCAGAGGCACGCGCCCTCAATCGAAACCAGGCTTGGCCGATTTTAATTGAAGGTAAAAGGGACAAAATAGCCCTCGAGGCTCTGAACTTTACCGGCCCCATTGAGGTGTTAAACAGAGGTTGGGCGCTTGAACGATTAATCGCTTATCTCTACGAAACATATGGCACGAGAAGGAGTGATGGGGGGCCCGCTTTGTCGATCTTAATGGATTGGGACAGAACCGGAGGGCGCTTGCAAAGCGAGTTGCGGAGGCGGATGGAGGGCATGGACATCAAAATCTCTGAAGAACTTCGTCAAGTCTTGATGAAGGCGCTTAAACCCGAAACGAGGGTTGTTGAATCATTACGAGGCATGGCTTACGAACTTGGGCCTTTTATCGACGAGTATGACAACCTCTAGTCTAGAGACGGTGCCGGGCGAGTTCGTCCGTCTTCCTTGACGGTGTTGAGTACGACGTGCGTGTAGGAACGAGATACCCCCTCAAGGGTAAAAACGGTCTTGGTCAAATCGTCTAAATCTGCTCTGTCCTTGACCCTTGCAAGGACCATGGAGTCCCAGTCACCTGTGACGTCATAGACTGCAAAGACACGAGGGTCTGCTGCGATTTGGGTTTGAACATCAATCATTCGTCCTTTGACGATTCGGAGCCCAGCCATGATGGTCATGGTCCATCCGACTGCGCTTGGATCGAGGACCACGCTGTAGCCTTGAATCACGCCCATATCTTCGAGCCTTCGTAAACGATTGAGCACGGTTCCTTGAGCGATACCTACACGGCGAGCAAGAGCTCGTTGGCTGGTGCGAGCATCTTCAAGCAACACTTCGAGGATTGCACGGTCAGTGTCATCGAGGTTCATGCTTCGCCACCATCTGTTGCTTTCTCTGTGTTGATTTGAACGCTTCGGAGGGCATCTTCAGCAGAGGGAAGGCGGAGATACTGCGTCCATGAGCCCAATTCATCAACCTCGACGTTGAGCGACACGTGGCAGTCGCTGCTTTCGCTTCGCTTGAATCGAATGGCGAATTCACGTTTGAGTCCAGCTGAAATTTTCACGCGCTTAAACCCGCCTCGTATGGACCAAGGCTCTGCAACACTACAGCCGTTGAGCGACAGAGGTTGAGTCCCTGCAACGACCCTGAATTGGAGTACAGGTGGGTCTCGACTCGTCCATTGTGCATCGATTCTCGGCATACCTTTTTCGCGCTTGAACGAACCCATAACCGATCCTGAAGCGATGACAAGGCAGAGCACCAATAGGAAGGCTGGAACGAAGAAATCACCAATTGTGGTGCCATCCCAGGATGTAGGAACTGGTGTGGTGTAAAGGGCTAAAAGACGACTTTCATCTCCGTCCTCGAGATCACCGAAAAACGCGAGGGTGATGTGCCAGCCATGTGGATCCTCATCGAAATTTACGCCTGCGGCTTCGAGGTGGGTTGAGGGAACAATCCATGTTGTTTCAGTGGTGTTCTTAGCTTCAACAGAGAAACCTACCTGCGGCATCATGTCCCGAACGAGATGATGAGAAACTCGCCCATGATGGTCGACTGCTCGGTCTTCAGTAATGAAAATCGAAAGCACCGTATCATCACTTAGATTGACCGTTGGTGTCAATTTCACGGGAAGATGGAGTGCTATACCGCCTTCATCATCGTAAACAAGTTGGATTGAACCTTGCAACTCAAGCACCGATTGATCGAGTAAAAGAGCCTCTGCAACGGCCATGTCTTGCTGCTCATTGTAGACAGATGTGGCCTCAGCTTCAATCCCAAGTTGTCCTTTTCGTGCTTTGGCATCGTCATCGGGCCAATTAGAACCTGTCTGATCGCTCCATGACCACCACGTTAGGTGATGCTCCCCGTCAACGTTTGCGGGTAGATCAGCATCTTGATTGAGAAAGGATTCGACGAGAAGACGGTCTTGAGGCTCAGGTTGAGGAATAGACGACGAGACTGTTTGCAAGGTGTCATCTGCTGCTCCCGTGGTGTATGGAAGGCATCCTGCAAGAAGGAATATGGCAACAAGAGTACACGTCATCACTCGCATCATATTCCCTCATTCTTCTTCGACGACTTCTGGCGGCATACCGAGTTTCATTCGCAGTACATTGCGCCCGACGCGGTCCATCATAAGGGTGAGTCGTGCGCCGACCCATCCAGACACCAACGCTGGGCCGCATGGAAGTTGACAAGACATGAGCACTGGGCCATTTTCGCTGACCTCACCATAGAGTTCAATGTATTCTTCCATCAAAGGCGCCCAGCCCTGGAGCATTCTCCTCAGCGCGTCCACCTCCAAAGTGTGGGCTTGCGCGTTCATTAGCGCCCTCAAGGCGGGTACAGATTCCTGACGAGAACGCCAAATTTTTCTTTTTTGAGTAAATGCTGGAAGTCCAACGTGAATTAACTTTAGAGGATGGAACGTTCCTTCGGGCCATAGGTTGCCCTTTTTGTTTGGACACTGTTGATTGAAGACCCGGTCCTCAACCATTTTAGGAGCGATGTTCAAGCGTTTGCCACGATGCCACCAAGACCATTTGGCATCGTCCAATCCATAGCGTTCCTGAACTTCTGTCACAATTAATTCTGGGGCTGGAAAAATCGAATGGCGATTTGGAGAGGGTAGATCAAGAATTTTTGGCACCCATCCTGAATCAGGATTTTGGTATCGTTTTGGGACAAAACTACGCGCCACACCTTCTGGTGTGGACTCTGGTTTATGCCTGAGTTTAGCGACAAAGAATCCTCCCGTGTCGTTGTCGTGGTGGTAGAGTCGTAAGCAATGAGAAAGGTTGGTTGCTATGGATTTTTCAAAGATTTCATCGACCTCGATTTCAAGTTCATTAGCCATTTCACACCGTTGATTTGGAGCAAAGTGGGGAGGTTTGATCGACGGCGCCAATAGAGCATCACTGCCGCTGAGTATTCTGCCCTCTTGGTCTAGAATGTCCCATGTGTTGAGTCCATCATGAACAAGAAGCCCTTCGAATGATGAATGGAGGATGGGGACGAGTTCCAACCACGGCGCACGACGAAGTAATTCGGCGACTACCGCTTCATTTTCACACGGATCTAAGCTGCAGGTGGAGTACACCAAGTCGCAACCTGGCCTGAGTAACATGGCGCCGCGGTAGGCGATTTCCACTTGCAGATTAAACAGGCTACGCCCATCTTTTGGCGTCCATTTCCACCACACATTACGATTTTTTCTCGAAGTGGCCGAGCCTGTGCACGGTACGTCTGCAACAATACCGTCGTACCCTGGAGGAGGAATTCGGCCAAGGTGCCTTCCGTCTTGTTGATTGATGAGCATGTTCGAAATCGCAAGACGTCCACGATTCGAAACCAACATGTTGACTCGTCCAGACGCAGGTTCATTCGCAACCACAACGCCCTCTGGATGAATGGCTTCTGCAATTTGGGTTGCTTTAGAGCCCGGCGCAGCGCACATGTCAAGGATCAACTCGCCTGAACATGGATTCAAAACAAGCACAGGAAGCATGCTGGCGGCCTCTTGACGGGTGATTCGACCAGATTCATGCAGCAGGGCCATGATGTGTTTAGCATTGGCATCGGGTGCTTGGCCTCGAGCAAATGGCATCTGCCACGCAAATTCGTTTGGGGCCCAGTGAAGAGGTTGGCCGCCGATGGAACGGAGAATTGATTCTGTCCACTCACGGTCATATCGTTCTGGCGTGATCCGGAATGTTTCCGGTAGTGGTTCAGTAGCAAAAGCAAGCCAGTTGTCAACATTCAAACCAAGGTTCGCTGCTAAGCGGGATAGCGGCATGTCCTTCGCCACGGCCAGCAAGTCTTGGTCTTGCCATTCACCCCGCGACATGGCTTGGGGTTTGGCCACCTCACTATGTTGCTTCCGCCATGCTCAAGATGTGAAGCCTTGTGGTCGAAACAATGTTGGGCGATACCTTGCCATGGTTTTTCCCAACCCTTGCCATTTCCCTCTGCCTCTGGCTGGCGTTACCGTCAATTGAGAAAAACGGAGGTACCTCGTTGAAGATTGGTGCCCTGGTTCGATGGGGTCCTGCATTGATGTTTGCCTGGTTGGCCCTTCACCGGATGAGTGCTATCATGCAATTGGATACAACGCACTTGGAAGTTTTGCAGTACCTGCCACAAGATGCATCGATTGCAGAGCGACTGATGCTCTTGTTTTCGGGCCAGGCAGGCCATGAACTTGCAGCACTTGCAGTCGTTATCTTCGCTGCAGCATCGAACCGATTACCGACCATCCACATGCTGGGCCAAGAAGCCGCAAATACAGCGAGGTACCGAATCATGAGTTTTACTGCACTGTGCATACTAATGAGTTTAGGACTCTTTTTCCCTGAGTCGGCATACACCGCCACCAGCCCATTACCAGAACAGGGAATTCTAGCCCCTCTCTCACTTTCAAACGCCGTCCTCCCTCTGCTCTTTGCACCTATGGTGATGTTCTCGGGAGAACTCTTTGCAGCATCCAGCACGTACAGCATCGGTGCAGATTTTTCCCCGCTTGCCAAGAAAGCCAGCATGAAGACCGCTGTCTTGATTGCTGTGACACTGCTTTGGATTGCAACCAATCCCCCAGCATGGGTCGCATGGACTGAAGACCCTTCTTCAGGCACTGACATCATTGTCTTGCTGATGGCACTTCACGCTACGGTCACTCTCACCTTTGTGGTCAGACCTTCAAGGGTCATTGAGAGTAGGCTCCTTCATGGAGAGCGACGGAGTTTAGCGTTGGTGGCGATGTTTGTATGCTCGGCCTTGCTGATGATGATAAGTGCAGGATTATTGCTTGACACGACCACCGTCTTTGCGACCACGGCAGGGGCGAATCTGTATGGATTCTGGGCTTGTACGGTTGTTCTAGGAGCAATGCTCTTGGCGCAATTTATGCCAACGCTTGGCTTTGATGCCGCGCCCCGTCCAGAGACATGGTGGCTTCGAAGCATGGCCCTATTTATGCCCATGTGGATCATGGCTTTCTCACCGATGAATGCGTACATACTACCAGGGGTCTGGTTGGCACTTGCTTGGACTTTAGTGCTGCCATGGTTGGTTGAGGCTGATGTTCGCTCGCCATCGACTGGCTTTGTGGTCGCTCCGTTGATTGGCACAACAATCGCCGCATTACTGATTCCAATTTTAGCAAGCCACACCCTGCTCCCTGCCCTCATTCTTACATTACCCGCATTGGCCGTAGCGCTCTTCGGTATGCTTGTGCACAAACCATCAGCCACAATCTAAGCCTACTGAAACTGCCTTTTTCCTACCCTGCACCATCGCGGTTCTTATTAGCAAATCAGGAAGCCTCGCAACTGGAATCTGCGGATTTCATGGGATGGGACCCGAATGGCACGAGCATTTAGAGAAGGCGTTGAGCAGAACAGACGAGTCAAAACACATGTCCGACGACGCAGTTGGAGCCCTCTCCGGGATTTGCGAGGATTGAAAACCCGTACTGAACGTATCGGTGAGGCCATGGGCCCGCTGGTCGAAATCCCTGCAATGGTAAGGATCGAAAATGAACATTGGGTCTTTGAACGAATCGAAGAAGGTGTGCTTCAGAACCTCACTCACAAACTCATTCTTCACGAAGCTGAAGGTGAGAAGCTCATTGGTGCGACGACCGACATGGAAACAGCCATGAAGGTTGCAAAGTGCATGGCCATCAAGGAACAAAGAATCGTAATGATTCAGCCGCTGTGAATTGCGCATCTCAGAAGAGGTCGACAATTGCCCCAACAACACCGAGGTTGACGAGGTAAAAGAAAGTACCAAGAGCGATACAGGCAAAGTAAACTTGTCCTGGAGTAATCTTCCAAGCGTCTTCAGATTCCTCATCGAAATAACGAATGAGACCTACAGCCTGCTGAATTCCGCTGCCATCGGATTTCTTCTTAGAAGCCATGTGAATCAATCATTGCGAGATGCCTCCCCTTTATCAACGCGACGCGGGGTGATTTTTTGTGGATCGATTACTCTTCTTCGCCATTTGCAGTGGTCAGGTCAACAATTTCAAGTTCTGAGATTGACCCCTCAGGTGCGACTTCATTGCTACGTAATGCGAGGTCTTTGGGCGCTGAAGCATCATAGTCAGCGCTCAATAATTCAGTGTTTGGATCTGCTTCAATCAAGGATGCCTCAGCTCGAGCCAGTGCTCGTTCAAGACCCGGAGCATTTTCCTCGGCCAGTGCCTTACGGGCCATGTCGATATCGAGTTCAGCCGATGTATAAGCTACCTGGGCTTTTTCTCGAATCCAAGTCGCACTGGCTTCTTGATTTTTCATCCGCTTTTCCACACCAGCCATTCTCTGTTCCAGAATCTCAATCGATGCCTCAAAGGTCGATTTTGCAGATTTTATTGCTCTCACCCATTCCTTTTCATTGGATTCTATGGTCCTCATGGGATCATGTTTCCTCAACCACTTCATCGCAGAATTGCGGTGACCAAATTCCCAGAGGTTCCGCCCCACTGAAGCCCTAAGGTCATACAACAAGCGCATGCGTTGATCAAACGGGCCACTGACTTCAATCACATTGAGGTAGCCTGAGTTGAACAGGCCGAATCCCCAGTAAGAATGGGACTCAATGCTGACTTGGAGAGGACCGCTTTGAGTCGACATCGTCCACTTTTGTTCGTTAAACTTCGGAGGAGAAGAAAATTCTGGTGTTTCGGACTGTGATAAATTGGCCAACAATGCCATGGCAACATCCCCGAGATAAACAGTATTGCTTGGCAATGAATACCCCTTCGGCCTCAATAAATTGGTAGAATGTTCGACTTTGTGGCTTGCACTTGCTCGATTCACCTGAGCGATGATCCGG